>Ga0209979_1001059_pt1 | contig 32252 bp, 29 predicted proteins | sample AnhtaG_FD_183114 | JGI IMG/M metagenome (GOLD analysis project Ga0209979, IMG submission 183114) | Deep subsurface microbial communities from Anholt, Denmark to uncover new lineages of life (NeLLi) - Anholt_01485 metaG (SPAdes) (version 2) | ecosystem: Environmental > Aquatic > Marine > Oceanic... | reverse complement strand
CGATGTCGGGATTCACGCTCACTGGGGCAGCGGCCTCTACAACCTCACCATCTCCAATAGCACCATCCGCAACAATCAGAGCAACGGCATAGAGATATATGGCACCAACAACACCTCCATCCACGATAGTAGCATCTATGGAAACAGCAGTTATGGGGTGTATAACGGCTACACGTCGGTGACGGTCAACGCAGAAGGGAATTACTGGGGTTCTGATAGCGGGCCTGGCCCCTATGGCTCGGGTAACGGGATCAACTACGCGTCGTGCTATGACTCCTTGACCAAGACCTATTACATCTGCCAGTACTACGTAGATGCCGACCCTTGGGTAGGCAAGGATTATTGGGTCGAGCACTATCTGGGGCAGGAGGTAGACTGGAACGCCTACGAAGCAGAGCCGGTCAACACTGCCAACGGCAACTACTCCTACTCCCATGCCTATCTAAGCATCCCCACAAGAAGCAACCCTCTAGAGTTCACCTTCACATACAACTCCGCGGCGCCTCAAGATGGCCCCCTTGGTTACGGCTGGATCCACTCCTACAACCTCTCCGCCACCGAGAACATCACAGACAGCACCGTTATCATCACCTACGACGATAGCCGTCAAGACAAGTTCACCTGGGATGGCAGTCAGTACGTCCCTCCGCCGGGTACCTTCTCCACCCTCACCAAGGATGGTAGCGGCTATCACCTGACCGAGAAGGACCAAAACACCTACAACTTCGATACATCCGGCCGCTTGGTCACCATCGTGGACAGAAACGGCAATACCACATTTATGACCTACTCTGGCGACAATCTGGTCACCGTCACCGAGCCCGCAGGACGCAGCTTGGACTTCACCCATGACGCCTCTGGCCGCATCACTCAAGTTGAAGACCCCTTGGGCCGCACGGTTCAGTTCGCCTACGATGCCAGTGGCGACCTGGCAAGCGTAACCGACCCACGAGGGTACGTCACAACCTTCACCTACGATAGCAACCACAGACTATTGAGCATCACCGATGCCAACGGCCACACCTTTGTCACCAACGTGTACGACTCCGCAGGCAGGGTGATAGAGCAGTACGATGCCCAGTGGAACAAGACCACCTTCGCCTACGATGAGGTCTATCACAAGACGCTGGTGACCGACCCCTTGGGGAACACCACCACCTATGAGTACGATGAGATTCGGCGTCTCCTCACCGAGACCGATCCCCTCGGCTACGCTGTGGGCTATGCCTATGACGAACAGAACAACCGCACCAGTGTCAACGACAAGCGAGCCTACACCACCTATTACGAGTACGATGATCTTGGAAACATCACCGTGATAACTGACACCCTGGGCTATGATGCCATCATGACCTATGACGCCTACAACAACCTGACCAGCATCACCGATCCCTTGGGGAACACCACCAACTACACCTACGACTCGGACAGCAACCTCACCGGCTCCACCGATCCCCTGGCCGGTCTGGCTTCGTTCACCTATAACGCCTATGGTCAACTGATTTCCAGTACCGATGAGAACGGCCACACCGCCCAGTATACCTACGACTCATATGGGAACCAGACCGCTATCACCGACACCCTGGGATACGCCAGTACGTATACCTATGGCCTGGGCGGCCGGACACTGAGTGAGACGGATGCTAGGAGCAACACCACCAGTTACACTTACGACAACACCAACAACCTCCTAACCGTCACCGATGCCCTTGGTGGACTCACAAATTATGGATATGACTCCGTGGGGAACCGCACGAGCATCACCGATGCTTCGGGAAGGGTCACCACCTTCGCCTACGATGCGAAGGACCTTCTGGTCAGCGTGACCGATCCACTCACTCATACCACCTCCTATGGCTACGACGCCAATGGGAACCAGACCTCCATTACTGACCCCTTGGGTCACACCACCACCTACACTTACGATGCCGTCAACAGGTTGATATCGGTGACTGATCCCTTGGGAAACACCACCGGTTATGCCTACGATGGTAACGGGAACCGCCTCAGCATGACCGATGCCAGTGGTAACACCACCTCTTACGCCTATGACGCCATGAACAGGATGACTAGCGTGACCGATGCCCTGGGTGGAACCGTCACCTACGAGTATGATGGTAACGGCAACCGCACCCAAATGACTGATGCCAATGGCCATGTGACCACCTATTCCTACGATGCCCTCAATCGCCTGGCCTCGGGCACTGATCCCCTGGGTCACGTCACAACCTATGGCAACGACGGGGCAGGCAACCGCACGAGCATGGTTGATGCCAACGGGAACACTATCACCTACACCTATGACGCTGCCGATCGGTTGATCCTCATCGACTATCCCACCTCCCCCGATGTGGGGTACGGCTACGATGAGGTGGGCAACAGAACGGTGATGACCGATACCACTGGCACCACTACCTATACCTATGACGGCCTCAACCGGCTTCTAAGCGTGACCAACCCCGACGGGGACACGGTACCATACACGTATGATGCCGTAGGGAACCGCACCGGCATCACCTACCCCGATAGCAGGCTTGTGGATTACGCCTACGATGATGCTGACCAGTTGATAGGCGTCACCGATTGGGCTAGCCGAGTGGTCACCTACACCTATGACGCTGCCGCTCGGCTCATCTCCCAAGAGAACCCTAATGGCACAGACGCGACCTACACCTATGATGAAGCCGACCGCCTGATATCGCTCACTCATAGCAGCACGGTCAGCGGCACCATCGCCTCCTTCAGTTACACCTTGGACGATGTGGACAACCGTTTGACCATGACAGACAACGATGGGATGACCGCCTATACTTATGATGCCATCTACCGCTTGACAGGGGTTACCTATCCCTCAGGCTCCCCCGCCACCGTCAGCTATGAATACGATGCCATGGGCAACCGCACCGTCATGACCGGGACCACAACCATCACCTATACCTATGACGTAGCAGATAGGCTACTCACTGCAGGTTCCGTCACGTTCACCTGGGATAACAACGGAAACATGCTAAGCAAAGGGGATAGCACCTACACCTACGACGAGGCCAATCGGCTGATTGGGGTGGAGACGGGGGCCGATTCGGTAGCCTTCACCTATGATGGAGATGGGAACCGTGTAGCAAAGACGGTCAATGCGGTGAGCACTAACTACGTGTGGGATGTTGGAAGCGTTTTGCCAATGCTCTTGGCGGAGACAACGGGTGAGAGCGATACGCTCTACACCTATGGTGCTGACTTGATAGCGATGAGCGAGCCCGGAGGAGCCCAGAGCTACTATCACTATGATGGACTAGGGAGTACAAGAAATCTTACGAACGGCTCAGGTCAGGTGATCGCAGGCTACATCTACGATGTTTTCGGAAGTCTGCGATCGATGACGGGTTCGTCGAACAATGCATTTACCTTTGCCGGTGAGCAAGAAGATGGTGAAATAGGCTTGGTTTGGCTCCGGAACAGATACTACGACCCCGCCCTTGGGAGGCTACTCTCTCGTGACAGATTTGCGGGAGACAATCGGCAGACCCAAGGCATCAACAGACACATCTACGTGCAAAACCGACCAACGATGCTGGTCGATCCGTCCGGAGACTGGGGCATGTCCTTCGGTCAGAGCGGCAGGCTTGGGCCCTTGACCGGCGGGTGGTCCTTTGACTACGATTTCCCTAGCTGGGATTGGCGTGCATGGGAGAGAACTCTATCAGTATCGGCGGGTTGGGATCTCTCGGGAGGCCTTGGATTTGCAGGGGGATGGAAGTGGTCTTTGTGGGAAGAAGCCGCTGAATCTGGCCCTACGTTACACACCGGAGGTTCTCTCAGTCTGCTGGAAATTCTCTCGGTCCGATCAGGAGCATTTGAGGGCGAAGGAAAACGCGGGGTAGAACTTAGCGTTGGCGCAGGAATCGGGCTGCCCCTTGCGCCGGGTCGACTCAATCCCTACGTGAGCAAGACGCGAAGTTGGGTACTGTTTTCGTCGAGCCTGGAGAGTGAGATTGATTGGCTCATGCGGCGAATGCATTGGCTGAGGTATGGTTTCATACGTTTTAGCGATCTCGCCAATCCCGTCTACGCTTTCTCCTTCGAAGTATTTGGCGCTGGCCGCTTGACCCAGGGGCCTGTCAGCCAAGCCAAGTAGAGTGATACTGACACATTCGCTACTTGGCGGTCGCAGCATGTGCTTCCTGCTTTCTTGGCTACGGACGACATCTGCGAGGCACCTCTCCCGAGAGTCAGTCCCAAGGTTGATATACTGTCTGGTTCAGCTCCACAGCATCGTCCATACGGTAACACGCCACCGCTCCATCCTCACGCGGGAAGGGGCTGTTCTTACTGGGATGACCAGAGTACCAACATCAACCCCACGCGAAGCTCTTCCCTTGAACAGTTCCCCGGGAGGATAGCTATTTCAATATTCGGAAGCTCTCCCAGGACCCCCAGAGGCTCAGGGGAGGCTGGGAGAGGTATCGGGCGAGAGAATCTAGACACGCCCAACAGACAGCAAGGAGATGGAAATAGGTTCTAGAGAGCGAGTTTACCAGACGCCGCCAGGGCCGAGCGCTCCAACGAGCTTCTACTTTAGGGGACCATCTAGACTTTGAGGTCGGTCAACTTCTTTCGCAGAGGTCGTTTGAAAATGCCCTCACATAGAACGTTCATGACGTCAATTATGGCTGATAACCCCCGCGAGATCTCCTTGTCGTACTCTTCTAACTCTGTCTCATCCTCTTCCTGACGGGAATGAACCAGCTGGTCTCTGACTTCCTTAAATTGAAGCATCTGACACCATGAAGCGTTGCGGTCAAAGTCAAAATCGGGCACGAAGCGACTCATAAGTAGTCGGATCTTCTCCGCCAAGGGGTGATGTTCCGTTTTCTCCAGAATGGTAAACTGGCCCCGCCGCAAGCCAAATCGTCGGTCGTTTAGAAACGCTAGCTCGTAGGGCTCTAGGACTTGACCTTCCTGGAACGTAAGCGCGACGTAATTAGCGAACGCCTCCATAGCCGACCAGCCACACATAATGCTCGCCCGATAGTAACGACGGGCGACGTTGGCTTCTCTATTGGTTTCCCGTGCAGTGGTCGCAAAGTAGTTTGCATCCGAAAGGTACTCTTCAAACATCTATAGACGCCTCTTAGCTTTCTCGGCCTCTCGAACGGCTTGCTTTGACTCATATGACTGAATAGCGGCGTTAGCCAGTCTCTCGGTTATTCCCCGCGACCTGGCAACCTTGGCCTGCAGCAAGAACACCTCAAGCATTCTACCGAGTTCCTTCTGACCGATACGGGCACCCAAGCCCCGGTATGTGTCCGGGTCCACGCCCTTGAGGCGTGCCTTAGAAAGCGCAGACGCATTCAGGGGGTCGCCGCCATCAATCTCGGACAAGGCATAGTGCTTCTGTAGAGCATCAGGGTCCCGCTGAAATAGCCCAGCAGCCGAACCCCACGCGGCCACGATGCTGGGGTGGATAGCCTTGTTGGCGAATTCCAGATACTTGTCCTCCTCTCTTGAGAGCACTCTCTCTCTTTGGAGATGGTGCATCTGTGCAAATTGGCGACCTGCCTCCTCAAGGGCTGGATCCGACCACTCAATACTATCGCGCCACCTTCTGTATTGCGCGTCAACCTCTGGGCCAGATCTACAAACGTAGGGCTCATAACTTTCGTCGTCCGGGAACTCCTTCGCCGCATAGAAGTTCACTAAGAAGGACCTCGCTACGCGAACAGTTGGAATGCCCTCGGAACTACGCTTGTCCGCGAAGTTCTGGCCTTCTTCGAGCAGCCCAACTCGTTGGCACCACTCTCGGAGCTCACCGCCAAGCAAGTCTTCTTGCATTCTGTCTAACACGTCATTGGAAACCACAATCGACGTATTGCTGATAGTCGCAATCTCCACCTTCTGCTCACTCGTCAGCCCTAGATATACCCGAAGCCCGTGGGCAACTCCACCGTGCTCTTTCTTAGCGTCTTTGATGGCCTGGACCCGGTGCTGTCCACCGAAAACCTTTAACGGCTGGTTAGGTCTGTAAGACTCATCGAATTCCACGACGATATCTTCAAAAGCACGCCCTCTCTTAGCGTCGCGCCGCATTATCAAGTAGGCGTATTTGTCCAAGTAGAGGCCTCGGTTAAGCTTATACTCCTCGCTCTCCTGAGGATCCAACACGGCCCGGAGATCTGCACGCCGCGCAATTGCCTTGCCGTCCAGATGACATAGAAAATAGAACGCCTCGCTGCAAGCATCGAACCAAAGTTGAATTGGCAATCCCAAGCTATGCTCCACCGGTTCAAACCTTTCAACGAATCTTTGCACCTTGTCCATGATCGAACTATCCGGTTTCACGCCAACGGAAATCACCTCACCCATTGTTCTCCTCCGGTCCTCGTCAATAGTTCTCCTGTAGAATTCTAGCGTACACCATCAATACTGTCAACCGACGTTACGTGAACCTGACGCGTGGTTGTCCCCCTCCCGTCCTTCTCAACCATCTTCGTCTCTCATCGGGACTCCCAACTCCTGGGCCAAGGCGTGCTTGGTGCCGTGATCTTCAACGGCTACGGGCCATAGCCAACATAACCAGAAACGAGAGAGGGTCATCTAGATAGATGGCCCTCATGCTTTTCCCAAAGGGTTGACACTATTACTCGTTGTATTGAGAAGCCTTGCAACCTCTTTACGCCGCCAGGCACATAACTCCAACCAACAAGCTCTTCCATCCTCATGCAAAAGGGACTGTTCTTGTCGGGATGCGCTCGTAGGGGGCAGGTCATGGGTCAGCGCGGGGACGCGATCAGACTGCTTCTGTCACTCTGCCGCTAGATCCTGAGCTCAGCCACAGGGTGGCGCTACAGGTGGGGACAGTGTACCGTCGAGGCATCGTGCGGGTATGTCGAGATGGTGGAGTGATGCCAGGAAGGCCTGGAGGTGCACGGTTGCGACGGTGAGGGACAGGTCAGCCAGGCAGTTGCTGGCATACGATCACGTCAACGCGGAGAGGCTGAAAATCCGTAGTCTGATTCGGTGGTTTTCGCAACTTGACTGCGGTAGTATGGGGATATGAGCGCATTGAGGCAGCAATTTGGAAAGAGAGTTCGGGTGCTTCGCAAGCAGGCAGATCTCTCGCAAGAGCATCTGGCCGCCAGGGCTGATATCTCGGTCGATTTCTTGAGCCTAATGGAGAGAGGGATTAATGCGCCGTCCTTTGAGACTCTGGAGAAGTTGGCTCAGGCGCTTGATGTGGAAGTTGCTGATCTGTTCAATTTCGGAGAAGGTTCCGGCGCGGAGATGCGAGGCGAAGATGCTTCAGATGATAGCGTCCGTACCAGTCAAGTCAAGAAAGTAGATTCACTAAGTCCTGGTGAGCGAAAGGAGCTGGCCCGCGAGCTGATTCAGGAGCAAGTGATCGATGCGAGAAGACGCCTGCACAGGTGGAGAGACTTTACCGATCAGCCCGCCCAGGTTGACACTGGATATGTGGCACAGCATTTGGTTTCGTTGGTGGTAGGCGTTCGGGGGGATCGTATGAGGGGGAAGGGTATAGATCTCCTTGATGAGTCTGAGATAAAAGGCGCGAATTTTCTGGACTCTCTCGACAAGAGAGGCGCAGTGGCTCCCCGATGGAACTTCCCGTCCAATGACGAGAATACGATGATGGCATACGTACAAGTCCCGACTATTTACCTTGTCTGCTTCGACTGGAACGCGGAGGAAAGAATTCGAGCTCGGGTTTGGGCTCTGGACCCTGACTAACACAGTGTCTTCCGAGAAAGATACTTGGAATGGGTAAAGGTCAAGGGCATTCCCAAGCTTAATGATGCTAGTCGTCCATCTGCGAATTTCCAGCTGTTCCCCCCGAGACCTGCAACCGGCGAAACCCACGCGCGTCATGGGAGTGATAGAGAAGGTGAACTTCCTCCGGTTCAGATCAGTCTTGAGGAGGAGCCGGCCTCAAAGCTTATCTTTCATGCGGAGGAGGATGAAGAGGGAACGATTCAGGTGCTTGTCTTTGCACCTTAGGGGATGAGGCGGCAAACGGATCTATGGAGTAGCAGCATCTGATGGGTTGACGTCTCTCTCCAATAGTGCGTCAAGCGACGTCTGGGCTCGCCGCAAGAGGTCATCAGCCTCATACCTTTGAGTCAGGGCTTGTTTCAGAACGGTATCCAGGGCCATCAATACCTCGGCGGAGCTAGGCACAGGGAGTAACACTTGTCGAAGTTCAGTGTCCTTGATGCGGTTGTGGGAGGACGATGTGCCGCCAGTGAGGGAGACTATCTGATCATAGACCCAAGGTAGGCGGAGAAGGGCCGCTATCACGTGCGCCGAATAACCTTGGCGAGCACGAAGGATCTCGAATTCGCTGGAGCACGTCGTGACATAAGGGAGCTTTGGAACCACACTAACCCGCTGAATACGCGGGTTAATTCTTGCGAAGAGGATGTCTCCCTCCTTGCAGAGCCTACCCGGGTACTGGGGCTTGTTCTTTTCAACTGCCCGAAGGTTGATTGTGCCGTCTTCCCCCACGTGAAGAACGCTGATGCACCTAACCTCCTGTGAGGCCGGCTTGGATGGACGTTCGCGCGTTACGAAGTCTGCCAGGTGTTCCAGCGGCAGAACCTGGTAAGAATGCGACGGGAGATCGTGAAGAGCTTCAATCGCATTGAGCCTCCTCGGGGAGTAGAAACTCGGTGTCCAGCGGCCGTTCAGCAAGCTATCGCGGCGAATCCACACGGCGGCTGGTTCTTGGATTGAGACGATATAGGGTGCTTCGCTTGCCAAGGTGGTTGTAACGCCCCTCGAATACGAGTCTACAATGTCAATGAGTTCATTGCGGCCCCTCGGAAGTTTCGTAGGTGTTCCGATCCGCTCCACGACCTTGTAGCCCATGTCCTCGCAGACAGCCATGAAGATGTAGCTCTTCTCAGTGTGTTGCGATGGCTTTTCTTTTTGAACGTACACGATGCTGGTCTTAGTCCTCGTGCCGGCTTGGGCAAAAGCTTCCGATGGCAACTGTATGACTGCCTTCACCGAGGCCTTGGTGTCTATCCATTTACGGATCTTCTTGTAGATTCCCTTGGCTGATACGATGTTGTCGGGAAGGACGATGAGGAGACGACCACCGGGTCGGAGTAGTTGAAGACAGCGATCCAAGAGTGCTATTTCACTGGCGATTGTCCTACCGGGAGCCTTGCCGCGCGATTTGGTGTCACCGTTGGCCGCGAAACAGTCTCGGAGCATTGGGTATCCCTGTCTCTCACCAGTTCGCAACAGGTCGGCTAATTTGAACTTGGCACCGAATGGGGGATTGGTGAGTATCAAATCAACCTTTCCGTGGAGTTCATCCAGCATCGAGGCGCCGAGCACGCTATTTCCCTGAACGATTGACGCGGCGTTCCCACCAAACAACAAGAGATTGAGCTTAGCCAGGCGCACCATACGATCTACTTTGTCCTGACCCCAGACTAAGCATTCCCGTAGGCGTCTTTTGAGCTGCACACAAGCCTTCGGATCCGCGACATGCGCATCGATGAGGTCGTTTGCTCTCCGTAGTGCGGCGATAAGGAACGAGCCAACTCCACATGTTGGATCCAGGATGATATAAGGCTCGGCGGTCTCCTTTCCCAGCAAGCGATTGAGGCAATCAGGGTTCCTCTCGATATCCGAAAAAGCTAGGTCAACCATCGCCGTCACGGCTTCTGGCGGTGTCATGTACTGAGCGTCTTCCTTGGTATGGCGAAACAGATCTCGCACAAAGTGACCAAAGGCTTGGTTGAGAACGTCGAAGTCCGCTTCGCGCGGCCTGGTCTTCTCATCGGGGTAGAAACGAACGGGCTCGGTAGAGTTGAGTAGTTCAACTACCTTGGCGGCGAACTTGTCATCCGTCGGTTGGATATTGAGTCTTGGGTAGGTACCGAACACCGAGGTTCCATCCGGGTTCTGATACAGTGGGTCTTTGGCTATCTCCTCGAACAGCCCCCCTAGAGCTTTTGCAAGGGCGTTCTCATCGTTGAATTGGCTCTCCGCAAGTCGTTGAAGGGCTTGTGTGGAAAACCTGTAGGCTTTGCCTTCCACACGGCGTTTTTCCTCGTGGAACTTGAGAAAGAGGAGCTTAGAGATTTCGTCTAGTTTGGCGTTCGCGTCGTCAAACCGACCGGCGCTGTGAAACTCCTCCCGAAGGGCATTCAGGACCTGAGAGAAGGCCGTTTGTTGCGGCTGCAGTCTTGTGCCGGACGTTGCATCACTTGCTTGGATCCCTTTACGTCTATTCCTAGAGCGCACCCTCTCACTCTCTCCCTGTTCATGACTTGTCGGACTAGTGAAACGCACACCGAGGTGTTCTTCGAGTCGGGATGTTCTGGAGGCTCGTGGACCATTCTGAGGCCATGCCACTCTCAGCCTGACGCGAGAAAGGATTCAGCCGGCGCCCCATAGTCATCTATCATTGTGGGAATGGCGAGAGGCGACTCAACCTGAATCTTCGGTTCCCTATTGGTTCCAAGATGAATCTAGGTGGCCTGCCCTTGGGCCATGGAGCTAGCCCATGGTCAAGCATCCATTTTCCCACGCTTGCGCTCCGGAGTTCAATGCATTCTCCCCAAAAGGATTTCGACAAACCAATGTCCACCACTCCTCCACTGTCAAGGTCTATGGCGACAGAACTCCACCCCTTACGAAAATGGTGGTCTCTGTCTCTACGTTTTATGCGCATGCCATATCCGCCCCCAGTAACGTTGTTGGGTGACCCCCCTTTCCATCCGACAACTATCATGTCCCTCGCCCCTCCCATACTCCTCCGCAATTGCACTTGAAGGATCGTATTCGCACGACTTGGTGTCTTCCTCCTCCTCTGGCGCCAGGTTCCACTCACGCCGAGCATCGAGTCCAAACATAAGCACGCAACTGACGAGTATGGCATACCACGGATCCTCCATTTTGTCAAGGCAACATAGCGAAAACTCCAGCCATCTCCTATTCCTCTACTGGGCCAATCGCCAGAGGACCCAATCTGTTAACACACTCACCAAACCGCCACGCCTAACCCCAAAATAATGCTACCTAAACCTTAACCGAAAATCACTTGACAAATCGGTCGGTTGTGGTCGCAAAATAAATTATGGAACCGTATCACACCGAGGATGCCGCATGAATTCTGAAAAGACGTGTGTGTGGAGTCGGGGTCCGCCGGACCGGAGTTAGGACATCCTGTGTGGGGAGGGTCCCTAGAGTATCCTTTCCCGTCACCCAAACAACGAAAGGAGGTGAGAAGAATGGTCAGAACCGTAGTGCATATCTCGGCTCAGGCAGGGCCTGTCGAGACGGAGATTCGGGACGTGCCTCTCGAAGTTTTGAGGCTTGATCCCGACAACGTCAGGTTCAGGCAGATACCTAGCGCCCTGTCGGATGCGGAGAGCGAGGAGGCCATCTGGGCAGAGCCCGAGACCAAAGACCTATTCCGCTCCATTGTATCCGCGGGCGGGCTACAGGAGCGACCCTTCGTCACTTCTGACTACGTAGTCAAGGAAGGGAACCGCCGGGTGGTTTGCCTGAGGAAGGCACGAGAGCTGATGCGTAGGGGAAACCTTGGCGAACGACTCCCAGATGATGCCTTCGACACTGTGCAGGTCGAGGTCTTCGACGAGGGGATCACCCCTGATGAACTCGACGTCGCCCTAGCAGTGTGGCACGTAACCGGTAAGAAGGAGTGGAGGGCCATAAACCAGGCCAATCACATCTATCGGTTGCACAGCGAGCGAGGCTACACCTATGACCAGCTTCGAGAGAGTATCGGCATGGGAAAAGCCAAGCTCATCCGCATGTGCAAGGCCTATGAGGCCACAACCAACTACCTCAAGACCTTCGACGATACGGACATCAGAAAGTACAGCTTCTTCGATGAACTGTACAAGAGCACCAAGCTCCGAAGGATGCTTGATGGCGGGGAGTTGATCCTGAAGCAGTTCAACCAGTGGGTCTACGAGGGCAAGTTTGACGACAGCGGTGCCAAGGACGCTCGTAGGCTGCCCGAGGTGTTGAATGACCATGACGCCCGCGCGGCTTTCGAGAAGCCTGGGGGTGGCATCGTGGCAGCGGTCTTCGAGCTGCAGAAGAAGAACCCTGCTCTTGGCAGCCGGACCTTCAAGGCGGTGGAAGATGCCCTCCGGGCGCTCCGCGAGATGCCTCGACACGAGTACGAGTCGATTGCCAGATACCCCAGGAAATTGCAGATGCTTGAGGAGTTACGACATGAGCTCGAGACAATCTTCAGGCACACCCAAGACAGGTCATAGGCTCACCAACGGAGGCCGGTGAAAGCGTTTTCGTGCCGATGCCGGCCTCCGTAGGTTCATCGCGATTTCCAACGTATCCTAGCACTGTCCCCGCCGCCACGCGTACGCCTTTCCCCTCTCACCCTGCCGCGGAAGAGTCAGGCCGGTAGAACCTGCAACACTTGCGAGTCAAGTGAAGCCACGAAGGCCGTGTTAGGCTTAGGTGATGCAGCGGCATCCTGCTTTCCGATCCTGCAACTCAACTATTCGACGCGTTTTGGTTCAAGGTGACTCATGCTTCTGCCTTGCGCCACTTCCATGCATACCAGGCGATCAGGGCTGGAACCACAATTGATGCAACACTAGACACTAGATGGAGAGAAGTTAGCTGCCCCTGAAGGAGATGGCCGAGCATATGAAGAACCTCGAAAGCCGCAACGACTATGCCCAGGATGAGGTTTGCCCAGCGGTTTGCCGCATCTCTAAGAGTCACGGACAGGAAAGCCATGATCAGGGGAATCAACCAGAAGAGGGACATGAATAGCAAGAACCCGGTGGTAATCTGCGTCCCCTCCACTTCCCCGGACATCACTTGCTCTATCCCGCCTGGCCCCAATAGGAACAACAGCATCGCGACTGGCCAGGTCACTGCGTAGAAGAGCCAGAGCACTGAAATCCTTACCTTCAAAGCCAAGTTTTCCATAATCTGTTACCTCCTCTCTTTTACTGCCGCCGCATCGCCTAACGCCTCATAGCCGCATCACCCCGCTCGTTCAGTCCCCTCTCACCCTGCCGCGGAAGAGGTGGACTCACATTCGACAAGGCTGTTCTACGTGCGGTTCCTTCTCGACTTTCGACGCCGAGATGATTTCTTTCGTTTTGTGACTATCACCTCGAACGAGGTTCGCTTCTTTTGTGCGGCGTGCCGGTTTAGGGTCTTGAGCTGTTCTTTCTTCCTATGGTACGAATCGGAGGTTTCAACTTCGATGATTCTGGTGCGACCCGGTTTCGTCGCCACGATGTCGGGAACGCGCCCAGCGACCTCGGGTGGTGAATCATAGCCTCTAACATCATCGACCTTCACCTTCCAACCTTGTTTCGCCAGCTCCCGAGCCACCCGTTGCACCTTGCGGTGATGAGTCGGGCTCTCAGCAGGTTTGCGTTTCGCCATACTTGCCTCCATTCCAGTCATGAGATGTGAATCACTCGAACTAGACTAACCCTGATCCAGACGAACTCCCTTTGCCCTTCCAAATGGTCAAGAACCTCTTCGGGTGGATCCATCAGCCGGTAGCTCCGGGTCATGTTGATCTTGTCGATGTGATGCGTCTCTACTTGGTCGTCATCATCGTATGCCAGCCCTGTCAGCGCATCAGCTATGACACTCAATAGGTTGTCGCCGTCTATCTTTTGGGCTCCCCAGTGAAAGTACCGAACGGTAAGAGCGATCGGCTCGCTGCTGGGCCGCCCGGCGAAGACCCCCCTAGCGGCTTCTCTAATCTGCTGTTTATACCGACGCTTCGACCTTGGGCTTGCTCGTCGTGAAACCGGCCGGCCGACGACCACGAACTCATGTCTCAACATGTCAGAGCTTCCGATCTCCCCGCTTGTCGCTCCTCTCCACCCCTGCCTGCTTCCCGAAGAATTGGTTCCTCTCACCCTGCCGCGGAAGAGGTGGCTAGATGATCATGGTCAGGAAGAGCGCTGAGTGTCCAGTTTCGGGCAGGACTTGAACCTGCAACCCGCCGGGTCCCTGGAACGTAGCCTCGTACCCGTTATCAGTCCCCTTCAGGACGGTCTTTCATTGAAGCGGGGGCTAGATGATAGCAGCGAGCGGGTTCGACCCAGCGACCAAGTGCTTATGAGGAATTTGGTCAGTCTGCCGCTGCATTGGCTTCATAGCCGTTTCAAGCGATTATAGTATTCTTCGGCTTATCTTACGATACGTTGAGCGTAGCCATCCTTGGTTTTTGGCAGAATATGGGCGAAACAAATATCCATAGTTTTGTGCTATTCTACCTGTTGATATCCAATTATCGATATCTGCACCTGTAGGATTGTGATAGTGGCAGACGATTTTTGCAGTTTGCTGTAAGAGCATTTGAGTACTGCCTTCTGCACTGGCTGCACGGTCAAGAGCATCACGAAGTTTGTTCTGTTTAATATGCTGTATTGCGCCTTGGCAGCTACCTAGAACAAGGGCAACGCTCGAAAAAAGATGAAAAGATTCTTGTTCAAGCAGTTGTTGAACTTTGTGGCGCTCCCAGAACTGGAAGAGTGCAAAAATTGCCATTATCACTGTTATCACCCATTCAATGGCATCAAATGTATCCATAATGCAATCCTTTCATATTGCTAAGTGCTGATTAGGCGGAAATCATTCTGCCGGTTGGCAAAGGGTTGTGAGAAATTGAGTCAGTCACAACGCTCCATATGTTCCCATTCGCGGGCAAGATGTGTGTTGTCTGTCACTCTCCAGTCGGGTGCCGCTCCAGCGAGTTGTTAGGTAGCCGATCGAGGGGCATCAGCCGATCAACTTCATGGCAAGGTCAGCCAACTTGGCCAAGGCAGTCACAAGGCGAGCGACGGCTGAAACGTCCTTCAGGAGATCCTTGGCCTTACGGATATTGTCCAACAGGGTTGACCTATCGGGCGTCTCAGACCTAGCCTGGCGCGACGCTTCAAGTAGATGGTATTGTGCTTCAACGGCGACATCTTCGGGAACTGCGCCAACTCGCTTTGCTTGGTCGATTTCTGCTCTAAGATGTGCGATCTGATTGACGAACTGGTCAACTGATTGGACGCCGTCTAAGTTTATGTTTCCCGCGACATTGAATTGGTACTCTACGCGCTGTCCGCGCTGGTCGAATATCGACACGGGACCTCCTTGTGGATTGTTGTAGATTACAACTGAGATGAGTTGCCTAACCTCGTCTTGCCCTGGTGGAGCGGCCTTTGGACTCCATTGTTCACCGAGTTTGAGGACGAAGTCCAGTAGCCTGTTGCGAGCGGTGTCAAGGATCTGTTCGAGATTGTGTGGTCCTACTGAGTAGTGTAGGGAGGCATAGGCGTACCCACCTTTAGCGACTTGCAGATTGACGAGAGTCGTCATATCAGCGGAGAGAATGAAATGTTTACCCTCCTGCTGTTGGGCCAACTCCTCAACTGTCCGTATCCCTTGAGGAACGGGGAATGTCGTTAGGATCTTTCGCAGATCGTCATCCTTGATCGAAAAGAGCGGAACTAGTCGGTTCTTCGCCATCCAGTAGCCGTTTGTCCAATTTCCAGAGACTGAGGTGTCGAGCAATCTGTAGTCAGGTAATTCGTTCGCGTCTTTGTACCCGTCGAGTTCTTGTGCCACCCACATCGCAAGTTCATCACTTCGGAGCTGAGAAGCGAGAACTTTGGCCTTTCTCAAGATGGCTGACAACGGCACGTCAGGATCCAATAGATCGGCTTGAATCTGGCGCAATATCTCCATACTAGGTCTCCAGATAACCGCTGTGCATTCGGCTGCCTAACTGCTGATTATGCTGGAAAAATGCTGCGCAACATACCAAGAACCGACATTATGCCGCGACGGCATGGGTCGCTTAATGTGAAACAGTCGATGAATCCAGCAGGGACTTTTGATACTTGTTCGAACCGTGATCAATTGCCTGTGAGAAATTGAGTCAGTCACAACGCTCCATCTATCTCAGCCGAGTGGCTTCAACATGCCGCATCTTCTTCCCCAGATGATGCGGCGGAGGGTCTTATCAGTCATCGAATGAGGCAAGATATACACAGCGGCAAAAACCCTGCGTTGGGTGGTGCCAATGGGTAGTACATTCCCTATTGGGAATTGGCATCTCCTTCAGCGCAGCATCTATTGTGAATACTTGTCCCTGCAACGATTTGCACGATGGGCAAGCCTGATCGGCGGCGTGTATTTTGACCTTCTCCATTCCCGCTTCTTTCCAGGGCAGCAAGTCCAATTTGCGTGACTGTTGGAGGATAGGAATGAAATCCCTTTTCTCCTCTTCGAGGAACAGGGCCATTTCATAATAAGGCGATGTGCTTGGTTGTCGCTCGACAAGGCTATTGAATAGTCCCCAAATGATATCTGCATCAGGCGGCTCTTTCCCAAACTGCTTTCCAAGTCGTGCCTTTTCCGCCACAAAGTCCTGCTCGCCGATTCCATAAGATGCTAGTGAGCGAAGCCATCGATTTCGATAGGCTATTCTTTTCTTCCGGGCATGGATCTTCTGAGCGCCTTTCTCCGTTGTTACTACCTTCTCGCGTGTTTCTGGATCGGTCCGGACATAGATGACCTTCTTGCAGTAGGGACATTTGCGTTTGCGTGTTGGCTTTTTCGGTAGCAGTTCGCCGCAGTAGGGACATGGACTAGGAATATCCTCCTTTTTTGGGAAATCTTCTCTTTCACGCCCAAGACGGGAAAGGAAATCTCTCACCTATGCTCCCTCATCGATTGCACTACCACGCCGATGATCTCTGCCTCTTTCACACACCTGACTACCCACACAAGACCCAACAGCGCAGATGCCTATTGAACACCCAGAATCGAGAGTTGATCGTTCATCTCCTTAAGCCTCCCCTCCAGCTCTCTCTTTCTCTGGCAGGCTTTCTCTCCCTCCTCCTCTAAACGACGCTCCATGTCTTTGAGTAACTTCTCGTCTTCTTCAGTGGAACATTTCGATTTTAGTTGCCTATACTCTTCCCAGAACTCGCCCGAGTGAGGCTCATATTTCCTGCATTCCTTGTCCGCCTCGATCCAGTCCTCCAAAAGCGACTCCCGTTGCTTATTCAGTTCTGCCGTTAGCGACCATGCCTTTTTCATCTTCCTCTCCTTCTCCACCACTCCGTGAGCCGCTACGGCTTCCCTCTATCTATACGACCCCACCACCCCGAGGATTCGCGCATCACTCCACCCATCCTACCATCCTCCTCTCACCAAACCACTCACCTTGAATCACTCGTTAGCGTGCCCAGTTCCTCCTACACTCCCTGGCCCCGTAGACTATCCCCCCCAATCAACAAAAGGGCTCGCCTGCCGGTTGCAACAGACGAGCCCTTGTGGTAGAATCTCGGTGCCAGGGTGTCTGTTGCACACCCTCGGCCTTAGCCTCGATGGCTCGGTGCAAACCACGAGGCTTTTCTCTTTTATGGATTTGTGATCATTTTAGCGTGGTTTGCAAGCCTTGTCAAGAGTAGCACAAGGCCGGGTGAGGGAGAGCGAGGGCGCTACCGTGAGCGCCCCCGCGGTACCTTTGCGTGTCGAGAGACCAGCTTCCTACTTGCGAGCACCCTTACGTTGCGCCTGTCCACGACACCAACCGTCCTTTGTCTTGTGCGAGTACCAGGTTTGGCCGTTCTTGTGGTGTCGCTTCATCTTCACCTTGTAGATGGGGCACCAAGAGGGCTCTGTGGGCTTCTGTGAGGGCTTGCCTGGCTTGCCTGCCCCCGTACTTGCCGGGCCGGGGCGCAGGCCAGGCGCGATTCCCAAGGCATCACACACACACCATTTACTTCCCCTCGGAAAAACGCCCTAGAAGTTGGTACAATCGCCCAGGAACTCAACGAAAGGCGGCCTGGAGAGCCAATGGGCGTAGGTCAGTCCGCTACCCTCCGGCCACTCCCGGCCCCCGTGATCGTCTAAGAGCCCCTGGAGAAGCCGTCCCTTCTCCTCTCTGCCGCTGATGTGAGCAAAGGGTCGATGCTCGCTCAACGGCAGGACTGTGAGGTTCATGGGAACGTCCGGCCAGCCACTCTTGAGGGGTTCCGGCAGGTTCTTCCACCCTCTCGGCTTCTGGCGGCCTAAGATGTGATGGAGTTCGCCGCCGCGGTGCGCTCTATCCCTCTCTATAATGGCCAGCCGCAGGTCTGGGGTCACTTCTTCCCCTTCTTTGCCTTCTTCCCCGCGCACCACTCTCCCCCGGTCGTCTCATCGTTGTGCGAATACCAAGACCCACCGTTCTTGTTAGTAAAGAGCTTCATCTTCACTCCGTGGATCGGGCACATCTTGGTCTCTGGCTTGGAGTTTCGCTTGCCTCCCTTCCCGGTCTTCGTGCCCTTTCCCTTTGGCTTCCTCGAGGGGCCTCCCTCCGGGTCCCCATGGGAGAACTTGGCCTTTAGATCCTGGGCAAGCTCGTCGTAGAGCCTCTGGTGACACTCCTGGTAGTTGTCCCCAGACTCAAGAATAGCCTTTCTCGCCAGGGCGACTTTCTTCCAGGCATCTCCGTTCTTGACAGCCTCACTCCATTGTACTTCGCAAAAGATTTCGGTCACTCTCATCTCTGTTCCTCCTCTGCCTCGGCCAGGACATCGTGCTCCCAGGTACTGAGGGGCTTTCCCAGGGAGTCAAAGAAGCGTAGGGTCTGGACCAACTCTGCCCTTTGCTCCCTTAGAGCGTGATACCTCGCCTCTTGAGCCTGGCCTTCGGTGATCATCCGATCTCTGTGCTCTCCGGTCAGTTGTTGTCTCATCTGCTCCTCCTTCCCAGCCCAACGAAAAAGGCCGCTCCCCTTGCGGGAAGCAGCCCTTGTGGATATAATGTCTCTAGCCCTCTGAGCGGCTTACTCCGCGCGGGGGGTCAGGGGTTGTAGGGTGTTAGTCCACTCCACAGCCCCGCCTTATTATGGCAGTTTACTCTACCCGATTAGTCCTCCTCTTCTCCAAGAATTTGCGTAGGTCTTCCTCAGAAATGCGGTAGCCCTTGCCTACGCTCCTAAGGCCGACCAATTCGCCCTTTGCGATCCACCGCGTCACCGTCCGGCGGTGAACCTTCAACATATCTGCTACGTCTTGTGCCGTGTAGAATCTCATGCTACCTTTATTATACACCCAAATACTCCCATGTCAATAGCACTTTAGTACTATTCTACACATCTAACGACAATTCCCCCCCGGGTTGGCGGTCACGCCGTTTTTTTGCGCGGCTCTTCATCTTTCTTAGGGAGCCACCACAAGAATCGCTGCAGTATTTCCTATTGCTTCTGGTTTTCTTGAACCAGTCCTCACAATACCTGCACTTATCCACCTTGCGGAATTCTCCGCTAGCCAACTCCAACCAGACCTGCATATACGTGGCCCCCAGCAAAGAGGGGATGTTCAATACTGCCACAGGTTCTTTCTGCGAAGTGTCTACCATGGGGGTGATATGTCCGTAGAGTCGCTCTTCAATGATGCCTGCGATGAAGGTTCTTGCCATATCGAGAGGCCGATCCAGGTCACCGAGTGCCTGGCAACCCCACCCCCTTTCAACTAACTCCACATCCTCTAGTTTCCCGCCGAATCCCACCTTATCCGGTGGTACTACCTCCTCGTACCGGCTGGGGCTATTGGCCCTGTCGTAGAGGTATATGACCATGCCGGTGTCTCGAGGATCGGGTCTGAATCTATGTGCGAGGGCTGCACTGCGACCATGCTGCACATCGTAATAGAGATCGCACAAGGCCCTCATCGTGATAATCTCGCGCCGCCAGTGCAGCAGATATTCGGTGAAGATGGGATAGTCGTCCATGAAGAGGTTCAATCCGAGCGGTCCGTACTTCCGCGCAAACTTAACGATCTGGTCGGTTCCTTTCGGCTTCAGGTTGGCAAAATCAAGCCATAATTCGGGCATCTTGGCAAGAGGATCATACATGCGCTGATGTGGTGGCTCCCATACTAAGGCACCCCCCGGTGGTCCCGGATCGCCACTGCGCGTCAGGGGAGATTTCTTCACATACTCCATTGACTTGTATACAGGCCACTTTGCTGCCGTCCGGAAGTCGTACTGGATCGCCTGGCGCTGTTTTGTACGCATTGTACGCCTCTGTCTCGATTGGGCCTCGGTTTCGCCCTTGACTTGTCGAGGCCATTTATGATATAATAGCATAGGTCGAGGGATTTGTCAATCTAGCGGTAAGGGAAGGAGCGAGAGGGAGTGGCGAGGGAGCTCTGCCGTCTTTGTGGAGACCCAGATCGGTCCATCTGCGCACTAGGGCTTTGTAGCCGGTGCTATCAGCGGGTGCGCAGAGTTGTCAAAAGGGAGCAGGAGATCTTGGCTGAGGCCCAGGCGATTTGTGAGGAGATCGCCGAGCGTTACGCAGTGGAGCTGACCATGGACGAAGTTGGGAATCCCCTGGGGATGACCCCTCTGGACTGGGTCTTGGCTTCTGTGGACACCGCGATGCAGAAGCGGATGGGCGGCCTCCCCGAGGATGACCTGTTTCTTTAGCTGAAAGTGCTGGCGAGGGAGAGCGAAGGGAGTTGATCTCATGGACGGGAACTCCACAGAGCGTAAGGAACTGGCCGGGGGCATCGAAGACCGAAAAGAAGTACCAGAGGAAGTTTTTGGCAGACTGAAAGAACAAGCCTGGGAGGAGACCGAGAGCGAGCGGGACATAAGCGATCCGCTTTTCCATGAGGTAGCTGTGCTGAGGTTCGGAGTCAAGGAACTGAAAGCGGAATTGGAGATCACCACTAGCCAGGACATGAAGGCGCATCTCCGCAAGGCCGTCGCGAAGGCAGAGCGGGATCTAGTAGTTCTGACGGGGGAGGCCGGGAACGGGCACAAGCGAGGGATGACGCATCGGGAGCTAATGGCTACCGAGTTCCCGCCTATCCAATGGCGCGTTCAGGATCTATTGCCAGTGGGTGCCACAGTCCTTGCGGGCAAGCCGAAAGTTGGCAAATCATTCATGGCCTTGCAGCTCGCTCAGGCGGTAGCATCCGGCAGCCCCTTCCTGGGGATGAAGACCAATGCGGCCCCGGTGCTTTACTTGGCCCTGGAGGATAGCGCCTCTCGTCTCAAGGGCCGCTTGTCGATGCAAAAAGCCCCTTCAGATCTGCCTATCGAGTACGAATGGACCTGGGAACCTTTGGACGGCAAAGGGTTGGAGGACCTAGAAGAGCGGTTGAAAAAGGGTGGGCGCCAGGGTGCTTATGGACTGGTAATAATTGATACGCTGGCAAGCGCCAAGAGCGGCAAGATAGACGAGAACAAAGCCGGGGACATGGCCCGGCTGATCTATCCCCTGCAACGGTTGGCACACGAGTACCAGTGCGCCCTGCTGTTGGTCTTTCATCACAAGAAGGGGGCCGTCAATGATCCTATCTGGGATGTCAGAGGTTCCGGTGCGATCCCCGGGGCTGTGGACGTTTTGATAGGACTTTACCGAGACCGCAACAGCGGGGACCACTGCCTCTTGAGCGAGTCCAGGGATGCGCCGGAACTTGAACTCAGGGTAGAGTTTGAAAAGGCTCAGACCTTCTCCTGGCAGTTGGTAGGGAACCTTCGAGAGCTCGCCAAAAGCGAGGCTGAAGAGGATGCCTTGGCTGCCCTGCAAAATCTGGGGGGAGAGGCAGATGTCGCCTCCATAGCAAAGCAAGTAGGGAAAACGTATAGCCCGGTGTACAGGACAGTCAAGAGAATGGCGGCGGCGGGGCTCCTTCTGCATCGCTCTACCAGAACCAAGGCCGGAAGTCTCAAGGCCCTTTATAGACTACCAGAGCTGACATAAGGGGCCTTAGAAGTGGAGAAAAGAGAGGAAAGAGAGAGAGTCGAGAAAAGAGGGGAAAGAGGGGAAAGAGCAGGTTCAAACATCAAAAACCTCTTTCTCACTTTCCCCTCTTTCCCCCCTCTTTCTAGGGGGTATAGAGGTGGAGAAGTGACGAAATATGCCTATTGTGAATTCTGTGAATCACTTACCGAGTGGGTTGAAGACGTTGACGGGTGGCGTTGCACCGGGTGCGGGGCGATAAGGTCGACGCCGCCGGAGTGGTTGGAATAATGGCAAGAATTGGCAAATCATGGCAAGGTTTTGGGGAGGGATGAAGGCAAGTGCCTGGAAAGAGGTGGCCGGAGGAGAAGAAGAGGCAAGTGCTGGAGGCTTACGCTTTGAGCGGCAACTACTCGGCGGTGAGCTACGAGTGTGGCGTTCCTCTCAGGACGGTATGTAGGTGGTGCAAGGCCAACCCTGAAGAGATCGAGCGGCTGAGGGGGCGTAATCGGGAGATCGCTGAAGAGGCTATCAAGCAGAGCCTAGAAGAGAGAATGGCTGATATAGCGGAGTTTGGCCTGGAGATCAGGGAGAAGGCCCGGCAGCTGCTGAGGGGGCGTATGGAGAAGTTAAGCCCGGGGGGCGTTGCGAGTTTGGCCAGAGCGGGCGTTGAGATCGAGCTGAAGGGCCTGGGACAGCCCGAAGCGATGATTCTGGAGTTACGGGGGGCCATGTTAGATGCAGCAATCGAGAGAGAGTTGGCGCGACTTAGCACACCAGAAGAAAAAGGAGTTTCTAATGACCCTAGCGAGAGTTAATAGGGCTATCGAGGCAGGGACCTTGGACCCGGCTGCCAAAGACATCGCTGTGGCTATGGGCAAGGGGACGCTGTGGCAGGAGTTCTTTGGGGGTAGCATCTGGGGGCTTCTTGGGGAGTTTATCAGGGACGAAGTGAGCCCTGAGAGAGAGGAGGAGCTGGGGGTAAACCTGCAAGCCTATCTGGATGTGTGCGAGTTGTTACAGATAGAGGACCGGGGTATCAAGGGCGCAGAGATATGTCTGAGTATACTAGGAAGGGAGGGGCTAGAGGGAGACGAGATTCTTGGAGAGTATATTAGAGGGTACGGGGAGGACGAAGGTGAAGGACCCGGCAAAAGCCAATGAGCTGATCTCGCGGTGTTTCAGGGAAGTGGGGAGGAAGCTAGAGGATTCAGATCTAACCGTTGTGGATCTTGCCACGATGATCGAGGGGCTAGTCACCATTGAACTGATGCTAAGGGGTCAGCGTCTTGAGATCACCCCCGTTCCGGTGCTACGTTGCCGTCGCCGAACGAGGCCTTGATCGAGCATTGTGCCCCTGTCGGGAGCTTGTTTCGCAAGAACAGGAAGAGGGAACGGATTCTTCGGCATAGGATGTGTGAGTTGGGCGCGTGGGCGCCTTCGGCTGGTGGAGGAGAATCTCACGGAACGGTCCAAGGTTCCGTCCCAAGAGATCCTTCGGAAGCATGATGACGAACGTGGTGCATTGAGGTTTGCTGATCTAGTGGAGGGGCAATCTTACTGAGGCGAGCTGCACGACTCGTGAATGACGTCTTATCCGAGATAATCTATGGAGTGTGCGAAGAGGGCATTAAATGAGAGTGGAAGAGGCTATCGAGAAGTTCCTATTCGCCTGTCGCGCGGAAGGTAGGAGCGGGCGCACGGTCGCTTCACACCGTTGCAACCTCGGGCAGTTCGCGAGCTATGCAGGGACCCGAGGATTGCCTGCTCATATCGAACAGATCACTACTAACGACCTGAGGCGCTACATCGTTTATCTCAGAGAAGAGAAGGTGCCGTATTCCGATCATCCATACCGGCGACCCAACACAGAAAGTCGACTATCGGCCACTACTGTCACGGACTATGTCACCTCCTTGAGGGCTTTCTACTCGTGGCTGACAAGAGAGAAGATCGTCGGCCCAGACGAGAATCCATTCTCATCGGGACGGATCAAGGTTCCCAAGCCGCCTGAAAGATTGATAGAAAGCCTCAATGATCGGCATATTGAAATGGTCCTCAGCACCTGCTCTTCGGATGACTTCGAAGATTCTAGGGACAGAGCTATCATACTCATTCTCCTCGATAGCGGGGTTAGAGTCTCAGAGCTAGTCAGTCTGAAGCTCAGGGAAGTTCATTGGGAAGAGGGCGGGGGATCGCTTCTTATCAAGGGAAAGGGGGCCAAGGAACGGGTAGTCCCCATTGGTCCTACCACACTGAACGCATATCTACAGTACCATTACCGCTATCACCGGCAGAGAGTGCCCAACGGTGTGTTTCCGTTCCTGAGCCGAAGAGGGGGAGCCTTCACCCCCACGGGAGTCAGGCAGATGCTGAAGCGTCGAGCCAAGAAGGGGGGAGTTGTAGGAGTCAGGGTGTCGCCTCACACCTTCCGTCACACCTTTGCCAGAAGGTACCTTGTGAATGGCGGCAGTGAGATAGCCCTCAAACAGATACTCGGTCATACGACGATGGAGATGGTTAGTCACTACGCAAGGCTGTCCGACAAGGATTTGCAGGTGCTGCATCTGGGCGCTTCTCCTGTGGAGCGAATATTCCTCTCGACTGCTGCTGTTCCAGAACGCGTGACCCCCAAGCGTTTACAACTAACACTATGACTCTCTCGTATCTCAAGCATCCCTTCTTCCCAAGAGATCTCAGCCAGACTTGACCGGAATGCGGCCTGATGCTATAATTGAATGTAGGTTGGCAAAGGGTTAGGGTCTAGAAGGGAGGTGAGAATAGAGCCACTGATTTGTCTTCACTAGAGGCACATCAAGGCCTGGAGAGAGGCTTCTTGCACGTTCAAACATCAAAATTGAGGCCCGCTAGCTCAAGTTGGCAGAGCAACTGACTCTTAATCAGTAGGTTCCAGGTTCGAGTCCTGGGCGGGTCACCTTTCAAGCCAGATTTCAAGACAGGTATTGGGGGAGTGTCGGAATTGGCAGACGAGCGTGATTTAGGATCACGTGGAGAAATCCGTGGGGGTTCGAATCCCCCCTTCCCCACCAGGTAGAGGTCTCCCAGAGAGGAGACCTTATTCTTAGCGCCGCTTGGGAGAAAAGGGGAGAGGCAAGCGGTAAAGAAGGTAGCCCTGGTTTTTCCATTGAGCGTGATGTTGATGGCCTGTGGAGGCGCAGCGCTCACTCCCGACATCCCTGCCATTCAAACCCAGGCTGCGCAGGACGTGATCGCCACTATAACTGCACTGGCCCCTAGTCCCTGGCCCAAGTCGTACCAGGACGGGCCAACTCTACCGCCTACGGCTACGACGGTTCCAACGCCCACGGCGACAGAAACTCGTGCGCCGGCTGAGACGCCCACGCCCGTCGCCTATCCCTCCAACGCCCACGCCTATCGCGCCCAGCCTCACCCCAACGCCCATCCCTCCCACGCCCACCCTAACCAACACTCCGCTGCCCCCACCTACTCCAACTAGCACCCCACTGCTAACTCCGGTGCCTCCAACTAACACACCCACGCCACGAAGGAAATGGAATTGCAATGGCGATCTATATAATTGTGGCAACTTCTCCTCGTGCGATGAGGTGATGTCCTATTGGAACGCCTGTCCGGGGGATCCCTCTCGGCTGGACGGGGATAAGGATGGCGTCCCATGCGAGAGTTTGTGTGGGTGACGTTGGGCTTTTGGCTGTCAAAGTCCTGATAGCACTAGAAGGTGCAAAAGACCAGGCAGTCGAGGTGCTGAAGGACATGTGCAGGAGGCACAACGGCTCATGAAATCAGATTTCTATGAAGTATTGCAGGTTTCCCCTAATGCTGAACCAGAGGTGATCGAGGCTGCCTACCGGCGCTTGGCTCGGAAATATCATCCCGACGTCAATCCGTCGCCGGATGCGACAGCCCGCATGAAAGAGATCAATCAGGCCTACGAGATTTTGAGGGATCCCCAAAAGCGAGCCATGTACGATGCTCAGAGGGGATTCGTGCTCACGAGCCGCTATCAATACCCTCCATCTCCTCGCGCCGCGAGGCCAAGTTATCAGCCTCCGAAAGAGCCTCAACCCAGCCCACCGCCGCGGCGGATGGCTCCGTTGGCGCAGCCACTCGGAGCGATTCTTGCTGTGCTTGTGCTTATCTCGTGCGTGGCTTCGTTCCTTACACTACCAGGGCGGGCATTCCCATCTTTTGGGCCAACTTCATATCCTGCTTCCACTCCCTATCCCACCGATACTGGGCGACCTGCCGTTGTGCTCACGCCTACCCCAATAGGCAGTTCGATGGCCCCAACGCCGACCGAGACGCCCACGCCCACCTCCACTTCTGTCTCGACCGCCTTGCCATCTCCTTCGGGAGCGCAGAAAAGCTACATAGTAGAGGCAGGGGACACTTTGGCCACCATAGCCGAGCGGTTCGACACCACTGTGGAGGCCCTCATCGCCGCCAATGGGCTTACCGCCCCCTACGTCATCTATGTGGGCCAGGAACTGATGATACCTGGCGGGGGAGCCGTCCTGCCGTCGCCGACCAAACGCGCAGCTGCTCCCAGTCCTACTGCCGTGCCGACACCGACATATACGCCTATTGCTACGGGTTCTTCGGACAGCCCCGTCCCAGCCGGACAATCCTTCACTATGGCAAATGGGTGGAGGGTTACGGTTTTGTCCTTCGACTCCGATGCTTGGGCTGAGGTTCAGGCTGAGAACCGATACAACGATCCCCCTCTGCCAGGACAACATATGGTGATGATTAGACTCAGGGTAGAGTATGTGGGTGAGGAGTATGAACCTTCTGCGATGCACGAGGCGTTGTTTGCTCTGACAGGTTCATCAGGCATCGTATTCACTACTTACGGCCGCCTATCCAGCTGTGGTGTAATTCCTGAGCCGCTCATATATGTCGAGGGCTACCGTGGCAGCACTGATGAAGGCAATATTTGCTTCCAGATCCCAGATGAAGAGTCAAACCTGAAACTCATTTGCGATGTGATAAGCAGTGGGTATCACCCCCTAGGCCGGGCGTACTTTGCGGTGCAATGAGCAGACAAAGATGATGAGTTGACAAGAGACCGATAATAGGCTATATTATTACTGCCGAGCGGGTGTAGTTCAGTGGAAGAACGTCTCCTTGCCAAGGAGAAGGTCGTGGGTTCAAATCCCATCGCCCGCTCCAGTGGAGGAGGCCCCAGAGATGGGGCCTTTCCTTTGTATGTAGCAGGCCCTTGGCCTTTTGTGTTATAATAATCTTGAAGGAGGTCTTTTGAAGGTAAACACGGAGAAGATGGAGAACTGCCAGGCGGTCTTGACCATCGAGGTCGAGGAGGAGCGGGTAGAGCGGTCTCTGAAGGAGGCGGCGCGACGCATATCTAAGCGGACGCGCATCCCCGGCTTTCGAGCGGGTAGGGCCCCTTATCATATCGTGGAGAGGATGGTAGGGAAAGAGGCGGTCTTTGACGAGGCCCTGGAGGAGTTGGGTTCCCGGGTCTATCGTGAGGCCCTGGAGGAAAGCGAACTGGAACCGTTCGACCGGGCGGAGATGGAGGTGGTAGAGAGGGAGCCTTTGACCCTCAAGATGACGGTGCCCCTCAAGCCCGAGGTGGAGTTGGGCGACTATGAGAGTATCCACGTCGAGCCCCAGGAGGTTAAGATCGAAGAGGAGGAGATAGAGGAGGTGCTCACCGCCCTGCGAGAGGAGCGGGGAGAGTGGGTTCCCGTGGAACGGGAGGCCCAGAAGGGCGACCTCCTCACCCTGGATGTGGAAGGGAGGGCCGACGGCGAGCGGGTGGTAGGGGCCGAGGAGTGGGAGTATACCCTCCGTTTGGGAGCCGAGGTTCCGGTGAAGGGGTTTCCGGAGTTGATCGAGGGGATGAAAGCGGGCGAGGAGCGGGAGTTCACCCTTGCCTACCCTGCGATTCACCCCCAAGCCGACTTGGCGGGCAGGAAGGTGGAGTTCCGGGTTCGTCTCTTGGGCCTGAAGGGGAAGCACCTTCCTCCCCTCGATGACGAGTTCGCCAAGACGGTGGGCGATTTCGAGCGCCTAAAGGAGTTGCGAGAGCGGGTAGAATCCGTGCTCCAGGCTAGGGCCGAGACCAGGGAGCGGGAACGGGTGGCGGAAGAGGTCCTCACCGGGATGACCGACCAGGCGAAGATCGCGTACCCCCCCGCCCTTTTGGAGCGGGAACTCGACTCCATGATAGAAGATTATGCTCAGGCGGTAGGGAGGCAGGGGTTCACACTCCCTAGGTACCTGGAGGTTGTGGGCAAGAGCGAGGAGGAGTTGAGAAGAGAACTTCGCCCCCAGGCGGAGGAGAGGTTGAAGAAGGCGCTGGTTTTGAGCAAGTTCACGGAGGAGGAAGGCATAGCCGTCGAAGACGAAGAGGTGGACCGGGAAGTCGATGAGATCGCGGACTCCTACGGCGACCAGGCCCAGGAGATGAAAAAAGCCCTCCTCTCCCCGGAGCCCCAGCGCTCCATACGTTCCCGGCTTTTCAGCCAGAAAGCGTTGGAGCGGCTAGTGGAGATCGGGACGGCCACCCCGGAAGAAAAAGCCGAGGGGGAAAAGAAGACCAGCAAATTCAAGGTGTTGACTTTAGAAGATGTGGAGAAGGAGAAGAAAGGGTCTAAGAAAGGAGGCTCATCCGAATGAACGGCTTGATTCCCATGGTCATAGAGACGACGGGGCGGGGCGAGCGAGCCTACGATATATACTCCTTGCTCCTGAAGGAGCGGATCGTCTTTTTGGGGACTCCCATAGACGACAACCTAGCCAACCTCATTATCGCCCAGCTGCTGTTCTTGGAGCGAGAGGATCCGGAGAAAGAGGTACACCTCTATATCAATAGCCCAGGGGGGCTCATCTACCCTGGCTTGGCCATCTACGACACGATGCAGTTAATCAAGGCTCCCATCTCCACCATCTGCGTGGGCTCCACGGCCAGTCTGGCCACGGTGCTCCTCTCGGCAGGAGTGCAGGGGAAGCGGTACGCGCTACCCAACTCCACCATCCATATGCACCCCGCCGGTGGGGGTATGCGAGGGTACGCTCCCGACGTGGAGATCCAAGCCCGGGAACTCTTGCGGATGCAGAAGAAGATCCATGAGATCCTGGCCAAACACACCGGACAGCCGCTAGAGAAGATCGCCAAGGATTTCGACCGGGATTACTATATGGATGCCCAGGGGGCGGTGGAGTACGGGATGGTGGACGAGATACTGGAGGGCAGAGAGAAGGAGAAATGAGATGGCTAGGAGGGACCTAGAACCCCAATATTGCTCCTTCTGCCATCGGCGGCAGGATGAGGTAGCCCGGCTCGTCGCCGGCCCGGGCGGGGTGAATATCTGTGGCGAGTGCGTAGATCTTTGCAAAGAGATCCTGGAGGGAGAGCCGGTCCCCTCGGCCGGGGAGGTTCCTCTGCCCGCCATACTGCCTCCCAAGGAGATCTATAGACGGCTCAACCAGTACGTCATCGGGCAGGAACGGGCCAAGCGGGTTCTCTCCGTGGCCGTCTATAACCATTACAAGCGGATCACCACCGGTTCCCAGGTCGATGATGTGGAACTCCAAAAGACGAACATCCTGCTCATAGGGCCTACCGGATGCGGAAAGACGCTTCTAGCCCAGACCCTGGCCAAGATCCTCGATGTCCCCTTCACCATAGCCGATGCCACCTCCCTCACGGAGGCGGGATACGTGGGGGAGGATGTGGAGAATATCCTCCTTCGTCTCATCCAGGCCGCGGACTTCGATCTGGCTCGCGCCGAGAAGGGGATAGTCTACATCGACGAGATAGACAAGAGGGCTCGCAAGCCTGGTGGTAGCCCCTCCATCACTCGAGATGTCTCTGGCGAGGGTGTCCAGCAGGCTTTGCTCAAGATCATCGAGGGGACGGTGGCTAATGTTCCCCCTCAAGGGGGGAGAAAGCACCCCCACCAGGAGTTCATCCCCCTCGATACCACCGACATCCTTTTTATCTGCGGCGGCGCTTTCCAAGGGCTGGATGAAATCGTGGCCGAGCGGATAGGGGGTAGAAAGCCCATCGGCTTCATGGCAGAGGAGGAGAAGGAGAGGCGAGAACTCACCCCCGCTGAACTACTGCAACGGGTCGCCTCCGACGACCTTCTGAAGTACGGCCTCATCCCTGAGTTCGTGGGGAGGCTCCCCATGGTAGTGAGCGTGGAGCCTCTGGATAAAGAGATGCTCATCCGCATCTTGACCGAGCCCAAGAACGCCCTGGTGAAGCAGTTCCAGAAACTCTTCGACATGGATAACGTGGAGTTGACCTTCACCGATGAGGCGCTGGACGCGGCGGCCGAAAAAGCGATGGAATACAAGATGGGGGCCCGGGGGCTGAGAACGATCATCGAAGGGGTCCTCCTGGACGTGATGTACGAGATACCTTCTCTTAAGAACGTCCAGCGCTGCGTCATCACCGGGGACACCATCCTGGGCAACTCCAAGCCCGAACTCACCTTCTGGACGGAGGATAAGGGGTTAGAGGAGATCGCCTAGGTTCCACGTGGCAAAGAGGTAGGAGCCCGAGCCTAGTACCTATTTGTCTATCAGCTGGGGCGATTTCGCCTATGGCGTAGTTAGGTGAAAGATTTTGCCCAAAGTTGCGCCCGAGAAGAGCGAGATATATGACGAAAGTGGATTTCAAAAAGGAACTTAGACAATTATACAAGCCCTCCCCAAAGGACGTTGTGGTTGTTGATGTTCCCGAAATGAATCTTCTGATGATAGATGGGGTCGGAGACCCAAATACAGCGCAGGAATACAAAGATGCGATAGAAGCGCTCTATTCCGTGTCTTATGCTCTTAAGTTCGTGGTCAAGAAAGGAGAATCGGCGATAGACTATGCCGTCATGCCCCTTGAAGGTCTTTGGTGGGTTGATGATATGCCCCAATTCAGTATGGAGAACAAGGACGCATTGAAATGGACAGCGATGATCATGCAGCCAGAGTATGTCACTGAAGGTCTAGTGAATGAGGCTCTTAGACAAGTTGAGAAGAAGAAAAATCCACCCGCGCTTTCCAAAATAAGATTTGAAAGTTTTCACGAAGGGTTATCAGCCCAGATCATGCACATTGGCCCATATTCTGCTGAAGGTCCGACTATTGAGAGACTTCACAACTTCATCAAAGAGAACGGGTATGAATTGAGAGGTAGGCACCACGAGATATATTTGAGCGATCCTCGCAGGTCTGCGCCGGAGAAAATGAGGACCGTTATTAGACAGCCAATGCAATGAAGGGGATAATCCATCACATAACGCCGCGGTGTCGGCTCCACTTCGCTACTTCTTACTGTTGCGGCATGCAATGGAGGGCTTATGCCCTTTTTCGATTCGCTTGAGCGCCCCATAAGTTATCTCCGCATCTCGGTCACCGACCGCTGTAATTTCCGTTGCCTCTATTGCCGCCCCGCCGAGGGGATAGACCTGCGCCGCTCCCATGAGATCCTGCGGTACGAGGAGATTGAGCGGGTGGCTCGGGCGGCGGCCAGCCTGGGGATAAACAAGGTGCGGCTCACCGGCGGCGAGCCCCTGGTTCGCAAAGGCGTGGTCGATTTGGTGCGGATGCTGGCCTCCATTCCCGGCCTCGACGATATCTCCCTGACCACCAATGGCACTCTTTTGGCCAAGTACGCCCAGAGTTTGGCCCAGGCCGGTCTTAGGCGGGTGAACGTCAGCCTAGATAGCCTCAAAGAGGAGCGCTTCCGGGAGATAACCCGGGGTGGGAGACTGAATGACACTCTAGCGGGGATCGAGGCCGCTCGGAGGGCGGGCTTGTCGCCCATCAAGGTTAATATGGTGGTGGTGCGAGGCCTCAACGACGACGAGATCCTCGATTTCGCTGGGCTAACCAGGGAAGGCTGGCATGTGCGGTATATCGAACTGATGCCCCTGGGGCCGGGCGTGGAGTGGAGAGGGCTATCGGTGGGGGAAATAAGAGAGGAGATCGAGAGGCACCTGGGGAGCCTGGAGCCGGCCAAGGTCGACCTGGGAGGGGGGCCGGCTCGTTATTACCGGCTTCCCGGAGCCCAGGGCACTATCGGCTTCATCTCTCCCCTTAGCGAATGCTTCTGCGAGGGGTGCAACCGGTTGCGCCTCACCGCCGATGGCTGCCTCCGTCCTTGCCTCCTCTCCGACGAGGAGATAGAAATGAGAACTCCCTTGCGTCGAGGGGCTAGTCTTTCGGAGTTGCGAGAGATCATCTCCCAAGGGGCTCATATGAAACCCTCCGGCCATCGGCTGGCGGAGAGGGTATGGCCCCAGGGACGCACCATGTCGGAGATCGGGGGGTAACGTGGAGCTAAGTAAGCAGTTTGGCACAGAAACGTAATGTAATAAGGCTCACTTGACTTTGTCAATAGGTCATGGTGAGGTCTCTGAAAAATAGGGCTTTCTCTGTCTGATTCTTCCGTTGGGGGCCGATTTCGAGGCCCTGTTGATGCCAACTATGAGAGTTAGCTTCCCTTCTCTGGCCTCCTTCTTTCTCCCCTCCTCCT
>Ga0209979_1001058_pt1 | contig 32267 bp, 24 predicted proteins | sample AnhtaG_FD_183114 | JGI IMG/M metagenome (GOLD analysis project Ga0209979, IMG submission 183114) | Deep subsurface microbial communities from Anholt, Denmark to uncover new lineages of life (NeLLi) - Anholt_01485 metaG (SPAdes) (version 2) | ecosystem: Environmental > Aquatic > Marine > Oceanic... | reverse complement strand
GTAACTGTAGCGCCGCCATGGCCCACACCTATGCCAAGAAGAAGAACAAGCTCTACCGCTACTACCTTTGCACAACAAAGCAGAAGCAGGGTAGGGAGACCTGCGACACGCCCCCACTGCCCGCCCAAGAGATCGAGGATCACGTTGTCGAGATGGTCAAGCGGATCGGGAAGGATCCGGAGTTGGTACAGCAGGCCTTCACCGAGACCGTGGAGCAAAGAAAGAGACAGCAGGCAAGACTCGAGCAGGAACAACGGGGACTACTTGAAGAACGGCGGCAGTTGGAGAATAAGATCGAACGGTTGGTGGCTGCGATTGACTCCTGCAATACGCCTCTGGCCACGATCGGGGAGCAGCTGAGAAAGGCAGAGGAACTCGTTAGTCAAATTGAGCGACGGCTCGCCGAGATCGATGAGGAACTGGATCAGCTCGAATCAGAGGCTGTCGATAGGGAGCACCTGGTCGCTGTCCTCGAACGGTTTGGATTATTGTGGGAGGTATTGGCAGAAAACGAAAAAACACGACTCATAAATCAGCTCTTAAAATCGGTCGTGTACGATCCTGCCAGCGGTAGAATTTCACTGGTCTTTCAACCCAGAGCGCCAAGCATATCGAGTCGAGGGAACTGAGACAGAACCGGCGAGTTCGAGTCTAACCAATTCGGGATTGACCGTCCGACACGCAGGAATCTTAGACTCAGCTTCTGTCGGAAACAGCTTAACAAAATGGACCGGAATCGGGGCAGATCCACCGGCTCAAGGACACTCAGAAACTGAGATACGCGCTCTACAGATTTGGGCTTCGAATTCATAGTACGAAGCCCCTCTTCGGTTTCGGTGAGATCGCCGTCATAAGCCATTCTCACTCGGTGGAGTCCTATTCAGTAACTTGGCGACACATTAATGCGCACCGTTAATCTCTTGACGCTCGATCTGGCAAGCGGTATTATCCCTTTTTGTCGTTTAACAAACGAAACTGCGGTCAATGTAGTGAACCCATGGGTGCTTCTGGTGCAGAACGATAAATGGCTGACCATCGACGAGCTAGCTGGCTACCCCAAGAATGGGCTGGACAACACTATACAGACTAGCTCCTGCTGGCGATACCCCTGCTTCGAAAGTTGGCACTCAGTGGCGCTTTGATCGTGAAGAAGTGGACAAACGGGTGAAGGGTTTGAGACCGGGTTCGGCTGAGATAGCCAATGAGGCCGGTACTTGTGATGAAAACGAGTCTTGAATCGCTGATTCAGAACCACGCCGAGATGATGGCTGGCCAAATGGTGGGGGTCGCCAAATGGTCGAAATCTGAGGAAGATGTTCGTCACGAGTGCAACAAGCTCATCGACGACTTTCTGAAGAAGGCTGGGCTGAAGGTCAAGGGGCGGCATGAGTATGGCCTGGCTGGGGGTAGAATAGACTCCAAGTACGGCGGCGTCATCATTGAATACAAGGACCCCAAAGGATCGGGCAAGATAACGGAAAACCGCAACGCGCCCGGTGTTAAGGCGGTCGTCACACAGATCAAGAAACGTTTCTTCGACTTCCATTCCGAGAAAAAGATCGAGCTGGAACGCATATTCGCGGTCGGCTGCGACGGCGATACGTTTGTGTTTGTCCGCTATCGCGGAGGGAATGTCGAAGTCGAGGACCCCCAGCCCGTCACGCCACACACGGTTGAGCGTCTTCTTCGCGCCCTTGTTTCTCTGGGAGCAAAGGGCTACTCTTTTACCCCAGATAATCTCTGCGATCACTTCGGCGGCGAGGGACGTATTGCTCAGGAAGGAATCGCGCGTATCTATGAGGTCATCTCAACAACGAAAAGCCGCAAGGCTCAGGTTTTCTTCAAACAATGGCAGATTCTATTCGGGGAGGTATGCGGCTATGATGTCCATGGCCAAAGCACGAAGATAAAGAAGCTAGGCGAGCATTACTGCATCCCGAACGCGAAACCTGCTGAACTGCTCTTTGCGGTTCATACGTACTATGGCATTCTCATCAAACTCCTCGCCGCTGAGATTGTCTCTTCCTTCTCGCCTCTGGGTATGTCCACACTCAAGAAACTGGTTGCCGCGCCCACGTCGGCCAAAATGCGCTCCGATCTCGAATCCCTGGAACAGGGCGGCATATGGTCGCAACTCGGTATTCGGAACTTTCTCGAGGGTGACCTGTTCTCCTGGTACATCGACTCCTGGGATGAACGGCTCTATGAGGCCGTACGCGGCATGGTCACCACACTCGATCGATACGACCCGACGACGCTCAGTGTCGAGCCTGCCGAATCGCGCGACCTCCTCAAGAAACTCTACCAACACCTATTCCCCAAGTCCGTACGCCACGACCTCGGCGAGTACTACACACCCGACTGGCTTGCTGAATTGACTCTCAACGAGTTGGGCTACGACGGCGACCCGGACAAGCGTCTCCTCGACCCTGCCTGCGGGTCGGGCACATTTCTAGTAATGACTATTAACCGCATAAGATCATGGTTCGACAGGCACCGCCACGAATGCGGCTTTGGCGAAGACGAACTCCTCAAGAAGATTCTCAGCAACGTCATCGGCTTCGACCTCAACCCGCTGGCCGTGATGGCCGCGCGAACCAACTACCTAATGGCCATCCGGGACCTCTTACGCCACGGTGGCGAAATCGAGCTGCCTGTTTATCTCTGCGACTCGATCATGACGCCATCGGAATATGGTGATTTGTTTACTAAAGGCTACGGAAAGGTTAGCAGGCTCAAAACCAGCGCCGGTGAGTTTCTAATCCCCACTGAAGTGGCCGGCAAGCGTGAGGAGATTGGCAGATACGCGGACACGCTCGAGTCCTGCATCCGAAGTAAATACAAGCAGTACGAGTTTATCGAACGCTGCCAATCCGAAGGCATTCCAGTTGATGAGGAAGAACTTCACAAAGCACTCTACGAACAGCTCCAGGCTCTCGATGAGAATAATGAAAACGGTATCTGGGCGCGCATTATCAAGAACGCTTTCGCGCCCCTCTTCATCGGGAAGGTGGACTACGTTGCCGGCAATCCGCCATGGGTGAACTGGGAGAACTTGCCCAATGAGTACCGCCAGTCCACTGCCCCGCTATGGCAGAAGTACGACCTCTTCCGCCACAAGGGTTACAAAGCGAAACTTGGCGGGGGGAAGGACGACGTCTCGATTCTGATGACCTACGTAGCCCACGATGCATATCTCGCCGAGGGCGGACGCCTAGGATTCGTCATCACACAATCGGTTTTCAAAACGGTCGGCGGCGGCGAAGGCTTCCGGTCGTTTGAGTATGAGGCGGACGGAACGAAATGGTATCTCCCACCCTTGGCCATCCATGACCTGAGCGACTTCCAACCCTTCGAAGGCGCTACCAATCGAACTGCGGTCATAATCGTGGGCAAGAAGAGACGCTCCTTCTCATATCCTGTTCCTTACACTGTGTGGAAAAAAACTGCGCGCGGGAAGATCGCTTCTGAGCTGGAATTGAATGAAGTGAGAGCGGCCACGGCGCGCACGAAACTGGCGGCCCAACCGATCCGGAGTCAGGAAAGAACTTCACCTTGGCTTACGGCGCCAAAGCGGGCGCTTTCCTGCATTCAGAAGGTGATCGGCAAGAGCGACTACAAGGCCTACGAAGGCGTCAACACGGGTGGTCTGAATGGATGTTATTGGATTCGGGTTCTGGAGAAACGGCCCAACGGCGAACTGCTGATCGAGAATCTGCATGACGTCGGCAAGATCAAGGTTGCCCATGTGCAGACCGTCATCGAGCAGGACCTGGTCTATCCGCTGCTTCGGGGCCGAGACGTCCAGCGTTGGCACTCCGAGCCGTCGGCACACATCATCCTTTCGAATCGAACGGACAAACTGGCAGGCATTCCCGAATCCGAAATGAAGCGTCGTTGGCCCAAGACATTCGCTTACCTAAAGCAGTTCGAGGGCGATCCACAGAGGCCGGGGCGCGGAACGCTACGCGGCCGCTCCGGCTACCGCCAGTACTTCAAACCCTCCGATCCCTTCTACTCCATGTATAACGTCGGCCCCTACACGATATCCGAATGGAAAGTCGTCTGGCGGGAACAGTCATCCACTTTCCAGGCGTCTGTCATTGGAGCCGACCAGCGTCGAGTTGTGTGCCCGGACCATAAGTTAATGCTTGTACCTTGCGCAGACCGTCAGGAAGCGCATTTTCTGGCTGCGTTGCTCAATGCATCGCCAAGCCTTACCGTCATTGGGTCCTACGTCATTTCCACGTCGACATCGACCCACGTGCTTGAAAATATCGCTGTACCATGCTACAACGCTCAGCTACCCATTCACAAGCGGCTTGCGGCACTGTCAAAGGATTGCCACAAGGCAGCTGTCAAGCGTAACACCAACACTATGGTTGAACTGGAGTCGGAAATCGACGAACTGGCGGCGCAATTGTGGTCGATTACCCCACAAGAACTGATGGCGATCCGTAAGGCGCTTGAGAAAGACTGAGGAACTGGCTCAATGACAGAGATCAGACCTGAGATAGCGGTTGTTGCTACCAACCCTCGCCATGCCAGCTTGGGCACTGGCATTGTCCAACAAGTGCGCGGGACTCAAGCCAAGGTCGAGTTTCGCCCGACGGTCTTTTCGCAGCCACCATACCTTACTGAGTCTCGTATTCTCGATGTCGATGAGTTGCGTGTCATTAAGTCCCCGACTGACCGGCTGCGTGAGGGCGAGTTTGAGGAACCGTGGCGTTTCGACCTGCGAACGCGGGCCGCGCATCTGCTGGTTTGCAATCGTGAGGGGCAGCTCAGCAATGCCCGTACTGACCTGCTGCCGCATCAGATCAGCATAGCCCACAAGGTTGTCTCGAATCCCCGACGACGCTTCCTGATCGCCGATGAGGTCGGTCTGGGAAAGACGATCGAGGCGGGTATGGTACTCTACGCCCTACGGCAACGGGGGCAGGCGCAGCGCGTGCTGATTATTACGCCGGCCGGCTTGACGCTACAATGGCAGGAGGAGATGGAGGACAAGTTTGGCCTGAAGTTTTCCGTGTACCGAGAGGACGTGGATGGCTCGCTGGCTTTCGACCGGTTCGACTACCTGGTGGCATCGGTCGATACACTGAAGCTTGACCGGCCGCTCAAGGGCGGCAAACGAGAGGGGCACAAGACGTTGCTGTTGGGCGCTCGGGACTGGGATGTTATAATCTTTGACGAGGCCCACAAACTCTCGGCCAAAACATGGTCACCACAGAAAACCGAGAAGACGCTGAACTATCGCCTGGCCGAAGATCTCCAGGATCGCTGCCGGGCACTCTTGCTCCTGACAGCAACGCCGCATCAGGGGGATGAGTCGAAATTTGAGAATCTGATGTCACTGTTGCATGAGAATATCACCTTCGAGGAGTTCGCAACTGGAGACGATGCGCACGGGCCGATTCCGTTCACAGATCTCGTGCTTCGAAATCGCAAAAGCAAGGTAACGGATGCCGAGGGCAATCCCGTTTTCAAGGGGATGGACGTTCATCCGGTCCGAGTGAACCTGATCGATAGCGGGGAAAAGAGATTCCACAAAGCGTTGGAGGCTTACTTGCGCGAGGGTTACGGCTACGCGGATCAGGACCCGGGGGATACGAGACACAAAGCCATCGGATTTGTGATGACTACTTTTCAGAAGCTGGCAGCAAGCAGCACACGAGCCATCAAGCAGGCTCTCCTAAGACGATTGGACAACTTACGGCGTGCCATCGAGGAACGACAAGACCAGCGGGAACTGGAACACGATGCGCGCCACGAGGGAGAATACGAAGAGCGCCAGATCCAGGCCGTGACTGAAACCTTCGTGGAAGTCGAAGCCGAAATGCTCCAGGATCTAATCAGCATGGATGTTCCCGAGGACGCCAAGCAAGCCGAAATCTTTACCGTCATTGATTCCGTGAGCCGGGACGATCCGCGACAGCGCGTCCTGATCTTCAGCGAGTACCTGGGCACGCAAGACTTTCTCGTGAAGTTGCTGCAAGAACGTTACGGTGAAGGCTGTACGTCGATTATTCGTGGCGGCATGACGCTATGGGAGAAGCGAAAGAGTATGGAGGCCTTTCGCGACAATAGCCGGGTTCGGTTTATGGTCTCTACGGAAGCCGGTGGGGAGGGCATCAACCTCCAGTTCGCTCATATGATGATCAACTACGATTTGCCGTGGAACCCGTTTCGACTCGCGCAGCGTTATGGCCGCCTCTATCGTTACGGTCAGGACAAGGTCGTACAGGTCTTCAACTTTCAGAACGCCGGGACGATTGAGGATAGAGTGCGTGAGTATCTCGAGACAAAAACGAAGACGGCGGCTCAGCGGCTCGCTGGCGTCACAGGCGAGACGGTCGAGGAGATCGAAGAAGGGCTCTTGGGTCTGTTTGACGAGTTGCTGGATTACGAAAAGATCTATCGTGATGGGTTGGTGAAGGGAAACCTGAAACCCTCGAAAGCAGTTATCGACGAAGGCATCAAGAGTGCTGAGATGGCCTATGAAATGGCGTATGCCAGCCTGTTCAGTAAAGACATTTCGCCGTTTAACCCTGAGCGTTTCAAGCACGAAATACAGAGTCCGCTCACTCTCAATGATGTCCAGGACTTTGTGGGGGACTTTGTGAAGCGGAACGGACGTAATTTAACCCAAACAAATAATGGGACATGGGAATTCCTACTTCCGCAATGTCTGAAGGGTACCCAGGGGCTGGAGAAGCGTTATACGCGTGTAACCTTTGACCGCAAAGAGGCTATTCTTCATTCAGAACTTCAGTTCATGGCGTTGGGACATCCATTCACAGACGTGGCCATTCAGCATTGCGGCTCAGTGGAGTTCGGCGGCTATGCAACATCGCGCAAGGTTATTGACCCAGACCTGGCAGGGACCAAGGGCATTCACTTCAATTTTGTTGTGAAGGTGACGTGTGCCACGGCTGATGGTGAAGCAATCGCCTTTGAGTTTGCACCTGTTTTCTTGGATGAAAACGGGGAGCTGAATGAGGATGCTGCCCAGTCCGGTCTTCTGAAGCGCTCAGAACCTGCCTCGACTCCCACCTGGGCATCAGACATTGACCTGGATTCTTCTTACCAGCAAGCCCACAGGAAAGTCGTCGATAAGTTCGCGAGCGCAGGTGTATGGGATGAGGACGTGGTCTGCCTGAACGCCGCACTAACAGAGTTCGTGAGCCAGTAAGACCGGGAAAGAATTTGGGATGAGATACTTCTTCATGCTTATAATACGAGAGAATTTCCTGCCGTCGCGGTGGAGCTCGCGGAACACGTGAGAACGGGCGGCATGGCGGGGTCTCGAGCATCAGAGCGTCACCGTCGTGTCAGGCGACGGTCTTTTCTGCACCGCTTTTCTGGGTTTGATGGCGGGGATCATCCGCAAACCCTGAGTTCGAAGCACAGTTGGCTTAGGACCCTGTCAAATAGCCATTGCACAACCTTTGAATGGGCAGTAGACTTGCGGTTTTGGCGCCTGACGTACCCAGGCTCCAGTGACATGTTATGGACTGACTATAATCAGGACACAGATCACAATCGTTTTTTGGCCTTACAGCATACGTGGCCTAGCGTTGTGGTACTCCATCCGACTGAGAAAGCCCTTGTGGAAAGAATGAGCATCTATTAGATTCGTTTACGAATGAACACATTCCAGAATTGCAGGAATTCTTGAGCAAGAAGACAAGATGAGACAGATTCGCTTCATCCATTGCGCAGATCTTCATATTGACAGTGCTTTCCAAGGTCTCTCGGAGATTCATCCAGCGTTGAGAGACTTGTTGTATCACTCGACATTTCAGTCATTCAGCAACATTGTCGATCTGGCCGTGGCACAGGACGTGGACTGCGTTCTAATCGCTGGTGATGTGTACGATAGCGTTGACAAGAGTCTCCAGGCGCAGCTAAGGTTTCGCGATGGGTTACAGAGGATTTCGGACCAGGGTATTCCTACGTTTGTCGCTTGTGGCAACCACGACCCTCTCGATAGTTGGTCGGCCTCACTGGGTTGGCCTGAGAATGTGACAATCTTCGAGGGTGATCACGTTCAGAGGGTTCCGCTCGAGAAAAACGGAGAGGTTCTCGCCCAGGTTTACGGGATTAGCTACTGCACGAGAGATACTTATGACAACCTAGCCCTGAAATTCGAGCGGAAAGACAACAGGCTAGGGTTTCCGAAGAGTTTAAGTACTTGAACCCTTTGCTATTAGAGATAATGTAACGGCGATGGGAGATCGTCGTTGAAAGGCTCTTAAACGTAACAGAATTCTACCGCTCCTGGCTGAGGGCTGGAGCGTTGTTGCCTGGCTGCATGAGAAGCCTTTGTTTCGAAATCGCTTGTGCAACATCACATTCTACTTTCGTGTCTCAGAATCATGTTGACTCAGTTATACCCAAGCACTACCTTCGTTTGTGATTAGGCGAACTCCTTGCTACACGCTTCAAGTGGGAAGTTCTGGGGGTTTTGCCTGCATCCAATGTGCAAGTACGAGAATGCCGGGTTCGGCATTTGACATAGGGAATAGTGACAGTATATCTCTAAGGTGAATAGCCTTGAAAGGAGTGTGTGGTGGAGAAGCTAGTTGACTTTCTCTCTCAGATTTCACTTCTGCATTGGGTGCTTTCGATACTCGCATGCCTAATTCCGTGCCTCATACTGATATTCGGTTTTATCCGCTGGCTTCTTAGAAAGGAGTTGCGGCTTTACAAGGGTTTGAGGAGGCCTATTATTATTCTCAGGCCTATCAACTCTCGGGGTGAGAAGATACCCGGCACGGAGATGGACAGTGAAATAGAGTTGTTAAAGGGCAATGAGCTGTTGAACATTGACTCTACAATTCCGAGTTACAGGGACTTTGATCCAAGCCTATCGAACGGCATTGTGGTCATAGGCTATCATAGCGACATGACCGGACTTGGCGACTTATTGCAGGTGCTCAGAAACATGCGCGCACCACTTGTAGTCTATACGTTTGGTGAGAACGTGAACGCAATAAAAAAAGAAGATAAGGAACAACTGGCGACCTATCCATTCACAACCTACGCCAATTTCCAGCTGACCCTCATAAACCAGATTTTTGCTACAGCCGCCAGTTTTCCATTCAGGGGCAAATAGCGAAACTTGGCTGATGGTGCGGACTCTACAGTCAATGTGAACGTAAAGCGAATAAGAGGTCACAATGGAACTACCAAGCTACTTCGAGAAGTTTCTTCGAGAAATCCGGCCTACACAACCGCAGAAAGATGACTTGATCCAAGGGCACAATGCTCTGAGAACACGATTAAGTGAACATGACGAGTTTAAGGATCTCATCGTTACTACTTTCTTGCAGGGTAGCTACAGGCGATTCACACTTGTGCGGCCTGTAGGCGAAGAGTTGGCAGACGTGGACGTTGTGGTAGCCACAAATATCAATACAGATGAGTATACAGATCCTGACAAAGCAATGGAGCTCTTTGTACCGTTTCTAAGGGAGCATTACTCCGGAAAGTACAGGAGGCAGGGACGGTCTTTCGGTATTAGCTTGTCCTACGTTACTCTAGATTTGGTCATTGCGTCAGTACCTTCATTGGTTGCGGTAGAGATCCTGAAGTCAGAGGCGGTGTCGTGCAATGATACTTTAGGAGAGGCAATGGACTGGCGCCTCGTTCCTTCTTGGATTCCTGAAAGTCAACGTCATCACCCAAATGGTCAGGCTATGGTAGCCAAAGCCAGAGAGGAGCAAGAATGGAAAGCAGATCCAATCCTAATTCCAGATCGCGAAGTCGGTAAGTGGATACAGACGAATCCAATAGAACAGATGAAATGGACACATGCTAAGAACGCTCGCTGTAATGGGTATTACCTAGGTGTAGTGAAAGCACTGAAGTGGTGGCAGCGTGTAAATCCTGATGTTCCCGGTAGTCCATCTGGCTACCCGCTTGAGCACATAATAGGTTACTGCTGTCCAGATTGGATATCTAGTGTAGGAGAAGGCATTGTCGGAAGTCTTGAGGGTTTTGTGAGCAGTTTCCGTTCTAATGTTCTACTGCACTCTGTACCCGAGCTCCCGGACCACGGGGTTGCGGGGAGTAATGTTCTAAAGCGCGTAACACCTTCAGAGTTCTCAGCACTGTTTGAAAGCATAGAGAATGCAGCAGTAGTAGCGCGCAATGCCATTGATGCAGACACTGTCACGAAATCTGCAGACTTGTGGCGGCAGCTTTTCGGAGAGAAATTCCCCCCTTCAGGTGATAACGGAGATAAAGGATCGGATGATCCTAAAGGTCCTTTCATCATTCCCAATAAAGGTAAGCCTACAGGAGACACCGGCCCAAGCAAGTATGCTTAGTGTATGAAAGATGTTCCGGCTTCAATAATCGAGGCCTTTGACCATTTGACGGCTACCCGGTTAGTGGAAATCACTAAAGGGTTGAGGGAAAAAACACCAGTTGAAGGGGCGGGCCGTTGTTGGCAATTCACTGCTGTACTTGAGATACCTTCCATTGCTGATTCAGGATTCTCCACAGCCGTTGAAGTAAGAGCCGAATTACATGAAAACTATCCATACGGGAAAATCGAAATCTTTGCCCTTGCAGATGATTTCAGGGGTTTTGCCCACCAAGACGCAGAGACCGGCAAGCTGTGCCTAGAAGACGAAGACAGCTTCCCTAGGGATAAGTCGAGACTTGTTGAGTACATAAGGTCAGCACAACAGTGGATCATTGATTCCGTTACAGGGGCTGTCCCAACCGCAGGAGACCCATATGAGCTTCCCGACTTCAGTGTCAAGAATCTAGGATACAACCTGCCTACGACGTTCCCGATCTTGTTCTCAGAGGATAAGTCAACATTCTCAAGTTGGCGAGACAAGATTGGTCAACATGGCATTGTGAAATGGGCGTACTCGGAGTTTCTCGGCTCCCCTATAGTTCTGACTTTCGAGGGAAAAAGCAATCAGGTTGTTCACGAAATCGCCTACTCTTCACGCTCGACGAACAAAGAGAAGGTGTACGCGGGCCGCTGGGCCTTACTACCCTCCATTATAATCGAGAAGTACAGACCCGCGCAGACGTTTGGAGAACTTAGTGTCCTTTGTGCTCAACACGAGATTCCGTTACGAGATCTTCTTCAAAAGGCTTGGCAGGAAACCGAACCACAGTTTGGTCTACTTGTGATCGGATTTCCCATTCCCGTTACGTACGGCGGCGTATTTGAAGAGATTCATTGGCAACCATTGCTATTTGAAAATGTCATCTCAACACGTAGATGTGTTGGGAGTAGGGCAACCCCAAAAGATGAACTTCTTTGGAACCGTTTGATTAGTACCGGACGTTTTTCAGACGAAAGTCGACTTCCTTGGGGACTCTCTAAGAACGTCTCTAGTTCCAGGATGTATGCTAGGAGTGGCCTTTCTCAGGAACTATGCCAAATGAGTACGTCACTCTTTGGTTGTGGTGCCGTTGGTTCTCTGGTTGCTGAGGCGCTTGTTAGAGGCGGTATGCAGAACTTGAATTTATTTGATCCCAAGGTAGTACAATTTGGGCACTTATGTAGACACACCTTGTATGGCTCTAGCGTGGGTCAAGCGAAGGCTGAGGCCTTGGCTAATGAATTGGCAAAGTCTAGTCCTCTTGTCGAAGTCCGCGGTTTTGGCGTCTCAGCGCCACTATATTCTGGAGACGAAGATGCACTGAATACGTTAGACACGAGCGATCTTATTATCGAATGTACAGCCAGTGAAACCGCATTCGAGTGGCTGGATCAATACGTGGAAGATAGAAAGAAACGATTGGCATCTATGTTCATATCCTTTAAAGCCGAGTTCTTGACTCTATGTATATCAAGTTCAGCAACCTCGTGCGGTCAAGTATGGAATAGGCTACGAGAGGATGCAAACAGGTGTGAGTTCACTGAAGCTGAGCTTTACTCCAGGATGCCCACAAAGGACGAGTACGTTTTCGACGGAATAGGATGTTGGCATCCGACGTATCCTGGGAATAATATACACATACAGGTGTTGGTCGCGGCCGGATTGGATATGTTCCAGACTATGCTTAGACGCGATGTGGCCTGTGGGGTTATAATCCGTAGGACGGCCCGGGACGTGGAAGGGATCTGCAATCTGGTGGAATGTGTATGGTACAGGGAATTCTGATGGAACAGGTACTTTCAAGAAAGTGGCTCTCTGACTGTCACAGATACACCGTCACAATCGACAAGAAGTGTCTTGGCAAGATGCTTAGAATCGCAAGTCTCTCTCATCCCGCCGAAATCGGCGGGGCGCTAATTGGAAGGTATACTCACGATGGATTCGATGCGTTTGTAATATCAGCTACCGGCCCGCCTGGTGACTCACACAGTCAACGTTCGACATTCACACGAGGAGCGCGAGGACTCGCGAAGTTTTTTCTCAGGCTGTACGAAAAGTTTGCATTCGGATTACATTATGTTGGTGAGTGGCACAGCCATCCCTGTGGGCTGCCGAATCCGAGCGGCATTGATGACGAATCGCTGATGAGGATTTCCAGGTACGACAGAGCAAACTGTTCGGAGCCAATTCTCATTATCGTCGGTGGATCGCCCAATATGGGTCGAAAGCTGGGAGTGTACGTCTACTCAAGGGCCAGAGGGAGGATTCGTCTGACACCCACGGGGGATGATATCTGACATTCTTTCCGTGCGCCGAAACTAGGAGCCTCGCTATCAGTGTCTCGATTCTTAGTGGTCAGGCACGTTGCGACTCTTCAACAAGCATGTGACCGAAAAGTATAAATACTCCAACAACTTTCGACTTGTAAATAGGCACAATCGATGACAAATCATCGTTGCGTTGCTCCGAAGTGTAACAGTTCTGTTCTGCGTCCGGCGTGGGCGTGACATGTTTCTGTTACAAAATAGGGGCAATGCTTAAATGTTAGCGAAGCCTCCTACACCGCAGGTCAAATGGAAAAACAAAGAAATGTACTCATTCACGACGAGGGTAAAATCGATATTCACGACAGGAAGGCTAAGTTCCAACAAGCACTAGCAAGGCTTGAAAATGACAACTGCTTAAATGAGCAGAACAAGAAGCTCATTCTGGATTTCATTCGGGATTGTACGCTTGGTAAAACTGTCCTCGGTAAGAGTAAGAAAAAAATCGGCCCAGCTAGGTGTCTGAAATACTTGGGCATTCTCCAGCAACTTTCAAAGGCTTTCGGCAAGTCTTTCAACAAAGTCTCTCAAACTGACATGGAACAGTTCATTGAGGGCCTTGAAACTGATAGAATCACAAAAAGAAATGGCAAACCATTCAGCGAAGCATCAAAAGCTGACATTAAAAAGACTATCAAGAAATTCTGGAAATGGAAAGACGGTAATAACAAGATCTACCCTGAACTTGTGGAATGGATTGATACGTTCGAGCCAGTGAGGGATGTTCCTGCTTTGACTCGCGAGGAAGTAGAAAGGATGATTGAGCGCACAGCCAGTCCCAGGGACAAAGCCCTGTTGATGGTGTTGTTTGATTCTGGGGCAAGAGCAGAGGAGCTACTGAACGTGAGGCTTAAGAGAGAACACGTGTCCTGGAAAGAAGATCTGAAGTGCTATATGATTCGTCTGGAATACAGCAAGACTAAACCGAGGACAATCTCACTGCCGTTGTCCACATCATATATGACGAGTTGGCTTGAAGTGCATCCGGCGAAGGATAATCTGCAAGCGCAGTTGTTCCCAATGACCTATCCAGCCATGAAGATGGTAGTCAGCCGTTTAGGTCGAAGGGCACTGGGCAAGCGGGTTACACCTCACATGTTGAGGCATAGTTCTGCTACGTTCTATGCGAACAAGCTGAAGAATCCGTACAAGCTTTGCTATCGATACGGGTGGACTATGGCCAGTGACATGGTGAACAGATACCTCGACCGGGAAGGGATCCTTGAAGAAGAAACACCGGTTGTGGTCAAAGCTGATGAGATTTCGACTGCAAATAGACAGAATCAGGTTCTGACGGAGGAGCTATCTCTGGTGAAGGAATCGTACTCGGAACTGAACGAGCAGTTCCAGAAGTTGAAGGAAGACATGGATGGGATAAGAAGCGGTAAAGGGTTTATGAAACTGCTGTTGGGGGTGGCAAAGCAACAGCGAGAGATGTCAGAGGTTCTTCGCCAGGTCTCAAGAAAGAAGTTTGACGTTGTCCTGCCCATGGGGTTGACAAGTAGGGACACATGACCTGTGGGTGCCCCCGTCTGTGTCGAGAAGGGGTTGTGAACAACGGGAGAAATTGTCCATCCTTCGGATGGTTATGGATTACCCGGCGCTTCGCGCCGGGGTTAGTGTGATTGACGGTTTCCAAAGGAATCCAACGGTTTCCGGGGTTAAGTTGTTAGAAGTTAATGGGATGGGGTAAGAAGGAGAAATAATAGGACTGGGAAACGGAAATGGAAAGCGTGAAGCTCGGACCTCGGTGCCAAGCACAAGCTCGACCAGCCAACCGCAAGTGCCCCGTCCCGCAATATCTCATCCAAGGCCGATTGCGATTCCTTTCTTACTCGATCTTCAAGCCCAATTTCCTTATCTTGCCCCACGAGCGTATTCTCCTTCTCGGACCAAGCCCGAGGTTTTCTGGTTTATCACCAAGAAGATACGCTCCTTCTCTCTTATCCACAACTTTCGGTTATATCTCCCTGCGAACCCATTCCCCTCACAATTAAGTGCCCAAAAAAACCGTAGGGGGACCGTTAATTTCCCAGGAGACCTGCCGATAAGGTATATGCAGCTAAGTGACGGACCATTGACTGCGGTGAACACTTTACCGGGCGCTGCACCACTAGGCCGTCGAGACCACTCACATTTAAGAAAGGGGGCTCTCATGAAAAGATTCTGTCTTGTCGCTCTGGTAACAATTATCGGAGCCGTCATCGTTGCGGCAGGAAGCGCCAACGCAGCGGGGGAGGCGGAGGCTACCACCTCAGCGAACGCCAACGCTGCGATCATCGCGGACATCACGATTTCCAAGACGGCGGACATGAACTTCGGCGATGTCGTAGCCGGCGCCACCGAGGGAACGGTGATTCTGACGGCTGCCGCGTCGCCAACTAGGTCCGTGACAGGAGGCACCGAGCTGGGCAACAGCACGAGTGTTCTCTCGGCCACTTTCACCGTTGGGGGTGAAGGAACCTCGACCTACAGCATCACGCTTCCCACGTCGGACGTGTATATTCTGTCGGGTACCGATAGCATGGCAGTCAACACGTTCACCAGCGACCCCAGCAGCACCGGCACCTTGAGTGGCGGTTCGCAGACGCTGTACGTGGGCGCTACACTCAACGTGGGTGCGTCCCAAGCCAGCGGTAGCGCTTACACGGCCAGCTTCAACGTCACGGTAGCATACAACTGATTGCTTGACCACAAGATCCGCTCGATCCCCGGAGCCGTGCCTGAAACGGCTCCGGGAGGGTCGAAGAGGTTGAGAGGTAGTCGAGTTGGTAACCTAATATGTTAGTTGTCCTGAAGCATATTGCGTCATGCTTCGACTCCGCTCACATGACGTGACCGGAAAACACATTGTGCGCAGCGCCAAGTCACCGTGCGCGGCGGACGTCCCCGTCCGCCGCGTCCCAGCGAGAAGTCGGCGCACGAGGACGTACGCCGACCACAGAAATTCTTTATTTATGAAAGCGAAATGGTATCAGTGGTGTGCCTGTCTGGTATGGATCGCCGGCTTCGGTCTCATCGGAGAGGATGTGCGGGCCGGCCAGGGGGCTGCCGGCCTGCTCGTTGCGCCGACGCGTGTTGTCTTTGAAGGCAGTCGGCGGAGCGCCGCTTTGACCCTCATCAATACAGGCAACGAGGTCGCCACCTACCGCATCTCCTTCATCCAGATGGAGATGACTGAAGCGGGTCAGATCGTCGAGATCGAAGAGGATGAGGCGGACGGGCCGTTTGCCGACCGCCTGATACGATACAGTCCACGGCAGGTGACCCTCAAACCGCACACACCTCAGACCGTTCGAATGCGGCTGCGCAAACCTGCCGAGCTGGCCCCGGGAGAGTATCGCTCCCACCTGCTGTTTCGAGCCATCCCTTCGGCAAGGTCATCCACGACGCTCATAGAATCCTCGAAACCAAGATCCGATTCCGTAGTCCAAATTGAATTGATACCTATATACGGGTTGGCCATCCCAGTCATTGTGCGCCACGGTAAGACTGCCGCCACCGCGCGGCTCACCAAACTGAGCTTGCGCGCCGGGCTTTCCCCGGCTGACCCGCCTATTCTCTCGCTACAAATCAGCAGGGATGGCAACCGTTCTGTCTGCGGGAACGTCACCGTGACTCATGTAAACGCCGGCGGCCAGGAACAAGTCGTGGGCCGTGTCGACCGCGTGGCTGTCTATACACCCACTCCTCTCCGCCGGCTGGACGTGTCCCTGAAACTGCCACCGGGTCTGACATTGAAAGACGGCCGTCTGCGCGTGACCTACGCCGAAGCGGGAGAAGCGAATAATGAGACGCTTGCCGAGGCTGAAATCATACTCGAGGCTCAGCCCGAAGCCAAACCTGTCATGGTGGAGAAACCTTAGCCAGCGGTTCGTGGCCGGGCCGGCATGGCAATCGGGTACTGTTTAAGATGTCATGTAACCCGCCCCGTGGAGGCCCAGGCAGGCTACCGTACTGTCAGAGCGCCTACCTCCTCGGCCTCCTCCTCACAGGTCTCCTGACCCTGACGCCGGCTCCCTTTGCCGACGAAGCACGCGTCGCAGTTCGACCCCCTGTAGTGGAACGGGCCGAGTCCGACATGATGCTCCTCGCGGTACTGCTGGATCACACGATTCTGAGCGACGCTTTGACGGCTTATTCCAACGGGGAGGATATTGTCGTTCCGCTGGGTGAGCTGTCCGCCCTGCTGAGCCTGGCCATCAAAGTGGACACGGAGCGCGGGGTGGCGGAGGGCTTCGTCATCAGTGAAGGGCGCTACTTTCTCCTGGACCTGGCCGCAGGAAAAGTCCGGGCGGAGGGGCGAGAGGCGGCGTTTGCGCCGAGCCAGGTTGAGCTCCATCCGGAAGACATCTTCGTCGAGACCCGCCTGCTGGCCAGATGGTTACCGCTGGACTTCGAGATGGATCCCTATTCCGCGACGCTGACTGTCATTCCACGAGAACCGCTACCGTTGCAGTTGCGGCTGGAGCGCCAGCGCCAGTTGGCAAAAGCTCTCGCGTACCTCGGTCTCGACGATCCGAAGTACCCGCGGATCGACAACACCTACCGACTATGGGATGTCCCCTTTCTGGACCAGAGCATTTTTGTAACGTCGAGATCTGGCCCAACCGGCAGGCGACTGTCCCAAGCCCGGTACTCAACCTTAGCCTCCGGCGACCTTCTCTACATGGAGACCAATCTTCACCTTCGGGGAGACGACGGGCAGCCTGTGACCTACCACCGGCTGAGCATGGGGCGCGCGGACCCTGCCGCGACTCTGCTGGGGCCGCTGAAGGCAAGTCAAGTTGGCCTGATCGATATTTACTATCCGGGATTGGATCTCGTCGCGCGCCCGTATTCAGGGCAGGGCGTCATCGTGAGCAACTTCCCGCTGAACCGTCCGAGTCAGTTTGACCGGCACTCTTTCCGAGGCGACGTTCCCCCGAACTGGGACGTCGAGCTTTACCTCAATGACGCCCTGATCGCTTACCAGCGGTCTGGACTGGAGGGCGCGTATGACTTCCAAGACGTACCTCTCCTGTTTGGCCTCAACACGTTTCGGCTGGTCTTTTATGGGCCACAGGGACAGCGGCGCGAAGAAACGCAGGTCTTCAACGTTGGTAAGTCGATGACTCCGCCAGGCAACTTCCACTACCGTTTGGCCGGGAACGATCCAGAGCAAGCCCAGAGTCGATACTCATCTGAATTTGACCTGGGACTGACCCGCAACGTCTCCGCGTCGTTCGGTCTGGCCAGCGTGGGGCTTGCCGATGGCCAGCATCAGTACGGCCGGCTGGGGTCTCGCGTGTTCTGGAAGAGGTTCTTTGCCAGCGCCGATCTTGCGGTGGAAAGAAACCACGGCTCAGTGTGGCAGGCGGGGCTGCAGACACGTGCGGGGCCGGTGGCGCTGTACGTGCAGCACGCGGAAGTGAACGATTTTACCAGCGAGATCTTTCAGTCCGCCCCTGGCTCGCTTCGAGGCCGGTCCACCGCGACGGTGCAAGCCGCGATCCGCCTCGGGTTCCTGCCTCGTATTTCCATGGCCCTCGAAGCCCGCCGCGACCGGCTTGGAGGGAGTCGGACAATCGATCGGATAATTAATCGAGTTTCCAGTTCTTGGCGCAGGCTATATTGTTCCAACCGGACCCGGTGGACGTTTTACCGTCAGCCCGGACAAAAGGACCAGCACCAAACCGAAGGGACGTTCCTGGTCAGCAAATACTGGCGCCGCCTGGCGGTGCGTGGAGAGCTAAATTACGATCTCCATCCGGTGAAGGAAGTCAACTCTTTGACCCTGTCCATCGAAGGCCGTCTTACTCCAAAATACTCCTTTGGCGTTGGAATCGCACGGCTCTCCAAGCAACAAACTCGTTATCTCCTGTCCGCGAGCAAAAACGAAGGCGTCTATAGGTTCGGCGCTAGCTACTCACCAGATCAAGGGTTCGGGGCTAGCCTCACCTTCTCAGTCGGGTTGAGCCGCGATCCCGGTTCCGGGCGCTGGTTCACGCAGGCGAGATCGGTGGCGTCGTCCGGAGCCGCATCGGCCAGAGTCTTTCTCGATTTGAATGCTAATGGCGTGATGGACCCGGGAGAGGCGCCGCTTCCAGGCGTAGGTTTCTTGGCTCGAGCCGGCCCCGCGGTGGAAACGGACCAGAACGGAATCGCCTTCCTGACGAATTTGCCCAGCCACCAGGACATCAATCTCAACTTGTCCCCTGGCACCCTCGATGATCCTCTGTGGGTAGCAGGTCGGAAGGGCGTTCGGCTCGTCCCCCGACCGGGCAAGGTGGCCCGGATTGACTTCCCGGTGCTTGCGACCAGCGAGATCGTCGGTACCGTTTACTACCACGAAGATGGCATCGAGCGCGCAGCTGCGGGAATCGAACTGGAACTGGTTGATTCGGAACGAGGTGAGCTCGTGAAGTGGGTGAAGAGTGCCTACGACGGGTTCTACTATATCCCGGAAATACCGCCGGGTCGTTACATTCTGCGAGTCTCTCCTGAACAGTGCTCCCTGCTAAAGCTGGCCGTTCCGACTCCTCGAAAGTTGGAACTCACGGCCATGGGAGACATTCTGGACGGCGTCGACTTCCTTCTCGAGCCGATGGGCGTTCTGGTCGAATCCCGACCAGAGGCCGACAAGCCCAAGTAAAGGTCTTAGGGGAACTGCTATGGTTTCGGAAGATGCGTCCGGAGTGCTTCTTGTCCAAGGAGCGAAAGGCTGAACTCGCCGGCACTATCGTCGGCATTTTGGAAAAAGCGCAGAGGGATCTCGGCAAGATTCCGGAGCTTCAATTATACCTGGAATTTGCCCTGTCCCGCGCGAAGTGGTTCATGGAGCGCACGACTGGGAACGACAGAGACGAATTGGAGCGGATGTTTTCGCGTGCGCGTGGGCCACAAATGAACGATCATGCCAAAAATGACTGGGATTATTGATGTCCAGAACAGGAGGTCAGGGCGGGTCCCCCCTGGGCCACTGGGGGCCATCTAACAATGTGCGCAGTTGAGTGCCTGGTCTATTCCAAGGCAGCGCGGCACGGATGACAGACCCGACTCTACCATCACCAAATCCCAGATCATCCAGCACTGTCACGACGAATCGTGCCCGTCATGAGGCTGGATTCCTGTGGCCATGGCATACCCAAGGCGTGTTCGACCCTCTGCGCCAAAATGTCTGTAAACGGCGGTTGAAAAGTGTACCATGTGGACGGTCTTGCCCGACCGCTGGCACTCCTAACAACTTAGCAAGATCTTCCTGTCTCAGCCCCAGTTCAAGCCGTCTCTTCCTAATCCTCTCTCCGTAAGTGTTTGCGGGGTAACGGGAAACGGTGTACTGAATCACATCCTTAGACCTCTTGTAGTTCCCGATCGCATGGTTGTCCGTGCGGCCTTGGAGTAACAATCCAAAGTCTGCACAGGTCTATTGGGATCTCTCACGGGAGGGTACGGGGCCGGATCCGCCTATGGTCACCTGAGCCTCTTGGGTCATCCCAGGAGAATGGCTTGTCATGGATACTCTACTACCGACTGACGTTATTGCACGCCATGCCTGAATCGTTACTTCTCTCTGTACGGCTAAGCAGGCGGCCGAAGACACTGCCCAACCGTGTTCAGTGTGTTTTCGATCAAACAACCGTCCGAGATTTTCTAACAATTTTCTAACAACAAACTTGATCCAACTTGCTTGTACTTGAACCAACTTGAAGGAACTTGAAGCAACTTAACATTTGTGATGGCAACGATTTAGGGCTAATTTACCGCCTATCAAAAGGTTAGCCAAAATACCCGTTCTCGAATTCATAGTTCACTTACCCACGTCCAATTCTACGCTCGTAATAAATTGCTTGACAAGTAGTTATGATGCCGCTATACTATTGTAGTTGTTGATCTGTGTCCATATAGTGGCCATCAGGAGGAGTTATCGCTATGGGTTCCATATACAAACGCGGCAAGAACTGGTACATCGACATCCGAGTCAAGAGACGGCGTATCAGAAAGAAAGTCGGCACATCCAAGAACTGGCTGAACTCGCTCTAAAGGACGCTGAAGTGAAGGTTGCAAGAGACGAATTCGGATTCACCAATAACGACATTGCCATCGATAAGTTCTTTAGTCGATTTCTTGAGTACTCAAAGACCAGCCACCAGCCTGCGACTACTGCCAGGTACCGTGTTGTCCTGGATCACTTCAAAACGTTCCTCAATTCCTATCCGCGTGTCACAGTCCTGTCTGAGATCAGTGCTGACCTCGTCGATCGTTACAAGGTTTTCCGCAAAGAAGGGCGCATGAATGCCGACAGTCAAGTAGTCGAGTCCCAGACGGAAGGGACAGAGCATCCAGAGAAAAAAGGTGCTCGGTCACACACAATCAACTTTGAGATCCGAACACTCAAACTTGTGTTCAACCTGGCGATCAAATGGGGCTATCTTAAGGAGAACCCGACGAAGGAGGTCGCCAAGTTGAAGGTCAATGACTCCAAACCGCCTCGATTTCTCACAGTTGATGAGTGCAAACGGTTGCTTAAAGCTTGTCCCTCTGAGCTGTATTCGATCTACTTTGCTTTTCTCAATACCGGGATGCGTAAAGCTGAGCTGGAGAACCTCGAGTGGTATGACGTTGACTTGGAGCGAAGGAAGATCAGCATACGTCGCAAGGAATCCTGGCAGCCCAAGACCGGTGAGCGGGAGATTCCCATGAACAACGCGCTTCAGGGTCTTCTGCAGAACCTCTGGCAGGATAATGCCGCAACACACGGGAGCAGGTACGTCTTCTGTGCGAAAGATGGCGGCAAGTTGAGAACGAAACTCAGGGAGAAGCTGATCGAGATCGGTCATCAAACTGGGATTGAGAACCTGACCAGACTGCATACCCTCCGCCACACGTTTGCCAGTCACCTGGTGATGCAAGGTGTTGATTTACCGACCGTGATGAAACTGATGGGACATGCTGACATTCAAACAACGATGATCTATGCCCATCTGGCATCAGACCACCTGGTGGAGGCTGTCAACAAACTCACCTTCTGATCATGCTCACTTCCTCTTGATCTCGGAGTCAACAGTGGCAGACCTTGTTTTTTTGGGTTGCCTAGGGCCCAACGGGACTCTATCTTGCGATCAGGCAATGGAATAGTGACGTTGTGATCAGCCAACCAGAGTAATCAGCGGATGACAGCAGACAACAAGAACAATGACCAGACTGAGTCAGTAGGCGATTCTGATCGTGGTTCCGCTTGACCATGGGTTACGCAGCTCGGTCCGTTCAGGATCGAAGCGACACTTGGTTCCGGGGGAATGGGGACCACCTACCGTGCCTATGACGAGTTGATGAAGCGCACGGTGGCTCTGAAAGTACTTCATTCATCTTTGGAGATATCAGCACGAGCCAGCTCATTTTTGTCCGCAATAAGGGCAGGCAACCCAGTCGGGCTCGAGACGAGCGTGGCAGTTCTGACAAATCAACCGCTGTGGGGTCCCGCAATAAGGGCACGTAGAAAGTTTTACGTCGAGGTCTCTGCCGCAGTTTTTGCAGTGGTAGTCATATACAGAGGCTGGCCCAAGCGCCCGTAGGAGCTCCTCCAGGGTCGTTTGGCCGTCGAGCACCTTCTTGATGCCGTTTTCAAAAATGGTTTCCATCCCTAACGACCTGGCCATATTCAAAAGCTGTGACTCCTGGTAGTTGGTCGTCAGGAATTGGCGGAATTCGTCATTCATCTGAAAGACCTCAAAGAGACCGATCCTGCCGAGAAAACCGGAGTTGCCACACTTCTCGCAACCGCAACTGTAGTACAACCGATCCGGGAAACCGTCGTTAGCAATGCCCAGAACCCTCAGAAGATCTTTGTCGAATTCTCGCATTTCCTTACACTCGGGACACAATTCTCGTACGAGCCTTTGTGCGATGATACCCTGTACAGCAGAAGCCACCAGGTAAGGTTCGACGTCAAGGTGGAAAAGTCGGCTGATAGTGGCGATGGTGCTGTTGGTATGAAGGGAAGTAAATACCAGATGGTCCGTCATGGCTGCTTGGAAAGCCGCTTGAGCGGTTTCAGTGTCTCGTATCTCACCAACTAGAATTACATCGGGATCCTGGCGAAGGGTACAACGCAGTGAAGAGGCAAAAGTCAGCCCTATCTTCTGGCGAACGTGCACCTGAGAAGCTTTCTCGAGATAGTATTCGACCGGATCTTCTATGGTCACGAAATTGAGAGAAGACGACAGTCTTTCTGTCATAAGGGCGTACAGCGAAGTGGTTTTCCCGCTGCCGGTAGGGCCGGTGGCGATAATCATGCCCTGTGGCATGCTGATTATGTTGCGCAGCCGCCCAAGCGCTTTTCCAGTGACGCCGATTTTGTCCAGCGACCGCACCGATGCCGTTTTGTCTAACAACCGGCAGACGATCTTCTCACCATTTATGGTGGGCATGGAGGACACTCGGATATCCACTAGTTTGTCACCCAACCTGACGGTTATACGACCATCCTGAGGGATGCGCCGTTCGGCTATGTCCATCTTGGCCAGTATCTTAAGGCGTGAGACAGTTGCCAGGTGATGCCGGGCTGGAATCTGAATCGGCTCCTCAAGCAGCCCGTCAATTCGATATCTGACCAGGGTACAGCCGGTTTTGGGTTCGATGTGAATATCACTGGCGCCGGTGCGGATGGCCTCGGCGATGATGCTGTTGACCGTCTGAACGGCCGATGGCGTGCTCGACTTGGCCATCAACTGCTCAGCCGTTTCAACCTCCTCATTATCCAACAGGACATCAATTTCCTCTTCCGACTCGGGGAGATTGAAATCTTGGACAACCGGTTGCGAGTCTTCACCAGGATCACTGTAGATAAACTCGATTGCTTTCTCGATTTCACTCAAGCGCGCTAAACGGGCGACCACGCTGCTCCGGGTAGTAAAACTGATATAGTCTATACGCGACAAATCGAGTGGGTCGGCCATCGCCAAGACCAGGGTCTTATCTTCCATGCTGACCGGTATCAGGCAGCCAGCTTGGCAGACCTCGCGAGGCAGCAGGCTGGAGAGGTTTCTATCCAACACGCTTTCATCAAGGATGATTAGGTCGGCCTTGCTCTCGTCTTGGATGATCTTGATGAGTTCCCGTTCGTCTACCATGCCCAGTTCGAAGAGGGCCTTGACAAGAATGGTGTCTTTCTGTTGGCAATACTTTTCCACCATTTCAAGATGACCGGGCAGGATTACTTGCTTGGCAACGAGGATGTTGCCGAGCGTGGAGCGGTCTGCCCCGACCAAGCGTTTGAGTTTGCTGATTTCGCTCAGTTGGCTCCGGGTGACTTTCTTAAGTTGTACATTTTCCTTTATCAGTTCATTCTGCGCCAGCGCCAGCCTAACCGTCACCTTCAGGTCATCATCATTCCAGGGCTTGGTAATGAACTTGTAGACCGCCCCATTGTTGATGGCGTCCATTACCGCCCGGGTGTCAGCCGCGCCGGTCAACATAATCCGGACGGTCTGCGGATACTTTTCTCTTATCTTTCGCAGCAGCTCGGTACCAAGCAAACCTGGCATCTGGTAGTCGGAGATTACCAGGTCAACCCCGTTCTCAGCCATGGTCACCATAGCTTGTTCGCCGTTCTCAGCGGTCAGAATTCTGTATCCCTCGTCAACAAAAGCCCGTCGCAGGGCACGCACGACATGTCGTTCATCGTCGACGAAGAGCAAGGTGTGTTTGCGAGAAGGCTTCCTAAGTAGCGTCTTGCGTTCAGCCGTTTCGCCAGCATCAAGCCCGATGGCAAGAGTGGCCGGTGTGGTAACGAAGGAGTCGTTATCTTGTCGGGTGTTTGGAGCCATAGCTGTGATTTCCCTTGGTTGTTGGTGACATGTGGTTCATGCTGAGCACGCCTTAACCCAGCACACCGAGCATTTCGCCAGCTTGTTCAATCTCCTTAAGGGCACCCCTCAAGGCGGTCTCAAGCTCACCCATCCCCATTTCAAGCGCCTGCCACGCGTCAGGGTGGAACTGAGCGACAAAGAAGTTGCCGCTGTCCCCAATGCGCAGGGCATGGCAGAGCATGTCGGCAATGTTGACTGTCGAGACAAGGCGCCTGAACTTCTCAGAGGCGTCCTGAGGGGTGTGGTGGTTGGCAATGGTGGTGAGGATGCTTTCCGGGAAATTCCACTTTCGTGCCAGTATTTCCCCCAGTTTCTGATGATCAATTCCGAAGAAGCCAGCTTCCTCCTCCAAATCGGTGACCTGTTTTCGTTTGTAGTAGAATGAGGCAAAGGCTTCAGGATCATTGCGAGCAAGAACCAACCGGCCAATGTCGTGCAGAATACCGCACACTAAGGCCTCACTTTGGATATCACGATCAACTCGGGGGAGCAGATGCTTGGCAATCACGCCCACTCCAAACGAATGTTGCCAGAAGTCGTTGACATCCACAGCCTGGTGGCCGGTGCCAACAGTGGACATCAGCGACGTAGCTAACAGCAACTGGTGCACGGTGTTGAAGCCAAGTATAGTAATCGCCTCTTCCACTGAAGCAATTCTCCGGCGGCAACCGTAAAAGGGCGAGTTGACGAGTTTCAATAGTTTGGCTACAAAGGGCGGGTCCGTCTCGACGATTTTTGCTACCAGCCGACTTCCGACATCCCCATCAGCCATTAGCGCATGTAGTTTCTCGATGACGACCGGTGTCGATGGTAAATCCACCTCCACCAATCTACTGACTTCGGTCGACAACCTTTCCATTGCTCGCCTCATCAGTTGCGTGTATTCCAGCCTGTTGTCTTTCGGCGTGGAGCTTCTTCACGATCTCTGCCATCTGTTGAACTTCATCATGGTGAAGCACCATGGAAAGACAACGCTCCACGTGTTGATCAAAGTCAGAGTGTGCCGTTTTTGTCCTATCCATTTCTTCCGTCTGCTCTTTTCGCTTATGACTCCATCCTGTTCGTAGTTGGCTTATGTCCTCATGCGCCAACTGGGACGGGGCAGATATGGACATCTGCCGCCCACAGAAATCTATCAATCGGAGCGCTAAGTATCTATAATTATGGCACCATCCTCGGCAACCCTCTTTTGGGTAATCCCCGGGTATTGCTCCTCAAGCTGTTTGAACGTCTCCTCATGAGTCTTGACAATGGATTTTAGCCGGGCATTTTCCTGTTCCACCAGCTTTTCCTTGAGAGCGTATCTCACAGAGACCACTAGTTCAAAGTCGTCCCAGGGTTTATTAAAGAATCTATAGATTTCGCCATTGTTAATTGCATTTTTCGCCACCTCAATATCAGTCAGGCCGGTCAGCATTATCCTCACCGTATCGGGATACCGTTCTTTCACCAGCCGTAACAGCTCGGTCCCGGAAATACCCGGCATGTTTTCATCCGTGATGATCACATCGACAACTTCCTTTTCAAGAACGGCCATGCCCTCTTGCGCCGACTCGGCCGTAAGCATAGTATAGCCTTCGGCCCGAAACGTCCGTTGCAGGGCCTTCAGAACGTTGGGCGAATCATCAACCAACAATATCTTGAACTGACACATACCTGCTTTCTCCCGTTTTCTTCTCTTTTTTTCCGTACACCTTAACCCCGTTAAGGATGGGATCAGCCTCATGAATTTTCACGATACGCTTTATCATACCTTCTGATAGCTTGGCTCCTTTCGGCAGGAGAAACATGCCGTGCTTGGTACTGATGTCCTCGGCTACTACCATTCCCTCTTGCAGCTCGGCGGGTCGCACCACTCTCGCTTCCGAGGAATCACCCACGAGAAAGTCCCTGGCGATATCACAATCGATGAATCTCTTCACCAGGTCGGGATCAAACTTGGCGCCGGAATGGCGCACCAGATGGGCCGCTGCGTCATTCGAAGTTTTCATGTCCGGGTAGCCCTTAGTGAAGGCGTGGTGGTCAAAAGAGTCAGCGATGCGAATGATCCTGGAGCCCAGGGGAATCCGGTGCTCTCTGAGACCGTCCGGGTAACCGCTGCCGTCGTAGTTTTCATGGTGGTGCCTGACGATGATGCCGATCTCCTCGAAGCCGGTTATGTTGTACACACAACTCTGCCCGAGGATGGGATGACGGGCCAGAGTCTCGGTGTCCGCGTTGGTGTAATGGTCGAGCGCCTTAGCAATGATCCTATCGGGAAGGCTGACCTTTCCAATGTCATGCAAGAAAGCTGCAATGAAGGTATCTTGATACTCCTTCCGACCGAGATTAAGGTTCTCCAGCAACCGTTTTACAAGCGTGGCGACCCGCTGAGAATGACTGCCAACCTCTTCGAAGCGGAGCTCGATAATGGTAGAGAATGCCCTGATCGTCTCCATAAAGCTTTGTACAAGCTCATGGTGTTGCGTCTTTATCTCTGTGGTCTGTTCCTCTACTTTCTGCTCGAGGGAGGCATTGAGTTCTTTGAGCTGTTGATTCTGACGCCGGGTCAATTTCGTCAGCCGCTTGTTCTCTGAGGTTACCTTGTACATTTCAAGGGACTCCCGGAGCCGGCTGAGCAAGAACTCGTCATCCCAGGGCTTGTTGAAGTAGTACTTAATAGCGCCCTTGTTTATCGCATCGACGGTTGCGTCGATATCAGCGTAACCGGTGAGCAAAACCCGTATACTGTCAGGTGAAATCTCCCGAGACCGTTGTAAAAACTCCACTCCCGTCATCTTCGGCATTCGCTGGTCCGAGATAATAAGTGAGACCGGCTGGTTCTTGAGCAGGTTGAGCGCCTCTTGTCCGCTCCCAGCAGTAAATACGTCAACCTCTAGGTTCGCTAACAGCCGCTTGAGCGCTTTAAGGATACCTTCGTCGTCGTCGACGACCAAAACTGTGTGCTTAGACTCTGCTTGCATGTAGTTCCCTCAATAGCCGTAGGTGCAAAGATTACCTCCCGTGACTCTTGGTGACTTTATTAGCCCTTTGATTCCCGGCAGCCGCTTGGGGACCACTCTTCGCCGATTGCCGGCCCCTGCCTGGAGAGCCTGACCGTTCTTTCTGTGATGGGTTAGCCGCTTTTGCATCGAGGTCCGCCAGTATCTCCTCGATTCGCCGGAGGAGGGCGTTATCGTCCCACGGCTTGAAAAAGTAGTACCTGATTTGTCCCCGGTCAATAGCGTCAAGAACCGCATCGACATCGGCATAACCGGTCAACAATATCCCGACACTTTCAGGGGCGATATCGCGGGCCAGGCGCAGAAACTCTACCCCTGACAACCCTGGCATTCTCTGGTCGGCAATAATCACTGAGACGCGATGTTGTTGCAGCAGCTCTAGCCCCTCGTCGCCACTGGTGGCCGTAATAACGGATACCTGCAGGTCTTTCAACAGCCGCTTGAGCGCTTTGAGGATACCCTCATCGTCGTCGACGATGAGAACCGTATGATCAAAGCTTCTAGGCATACGTCACTCCAGTTTACTCCAGTTCCCAGGAGGCAATTCCCCCTTGCCTTTGGCTATGGCCAGCAGTAACTACAACTGTATGTTCAAGTTTATTCTCCATTGGGCGATCCTACAGTAGCTTCTTGCAGTCGTACCCTTAAGTCTGACTTCCTCTTAGATGTCAAAGAAGAAAAGAGGCCAATTACACCTGCTTTGCCTGGAAGGGGTGTACAAACCACGTCGACTCCTTCCTCCTTCGGCAGTGTGGTGTGAAGAATCTGCTGTTGTTCAATCGCTTTCATCATAGTCCGGAGAAGCTCGTGGTCGATAATCTCTCGAGCTGATTCACCGAGACTGCAACCCTTGGTGTTGACGTATGACTTCGCCGCTTCGTTCATGTAGACCACCATCTCCTCAGCATCGATACCGATTACCCCGACAGGCAGCAAATTGAGAATGTTCTGGGCGATTCTCAAGGCGCGGTTTTTCATCTTAAGGTCTCGGGTCCTTTCGGCCACCTTGTCCTCAAGAGACCTGGTCAGTTCCTCAAGGTCTTTGTTCCGGCTCTGTAGTTCGGTGTACAGTCTGATGTTTTCCCGCTGCAGATCGTATTGCTCAAACGACCTCATGATGGTTGTCAGCAACTCCTGGTCGTTCCAGGGCTTGGCAATAAACTTGTAGACGTGTCCGTCATTGATGGCACCGACAACCGCTGCTACATCGGCGTAACCGCTCAGGATCATTCTGATGGTATCCGGGTACTCCTTTTTCACTTTTGTCAGGAATTCAACCCCGTCCATTTCAGGCATCCGGAAGTCAGAGATCACCAGGTGTATCAGATGTTTCTTAAACATCTCAAGGCCTTCGGCGCCGGATTCGGCCGTCAGCACCCTGTAGTCGGTGTCGAAGAACAAGCGCCTGAGCGACTTCAACACATTCGGCTCGTCATCAACTATCAGCAATGTTTGGCGAGTGTCAGCCAACGGGCACCCCCTCGCAGGGCAGAGCGACGATGAATTCCGTGCCCACGTCCACTTCGCTTTTAACTTCTATATTGCCACCGTGCTTCTTGATAATATCAAAGGCCAGACTTAAGCCGAGGCCGGTGCCCTGGCCAACTTCCTTGGTCGTAAAGAACGGTTCAAATATCTTCTTAACGTTTTCTTCAGGGATACCAACACCATTGTCTTTGACTGAGACATAGATGTTTGCATCGTCCGCCCAGGTTCTTATGTTGATAAGACCGGACTGACCTTTGGTTGCGTGCCCGGCGTTAAGAAGCAGATTCATATACACCTGGTTGAGCTGGTTGGGGATGCAGTACAGATCAGGTATATCCCCGAAGTCCTTTTCTACCTTGCAGTGGTATTTCAGTTCATTCCAGACTATGTTGAGCGTGCTCTCGATTCCCTCGTTAATATTGGCGTGTTCCTTCTCTGCCCGGTCAATTCGGGAAAAGCTCTTCAGATTAGCTACGATGTTTTTCACCCGCGTTGTTCCTTCAGTCGACTCGTCAACAGCATTGACGAAGTCGGTCAGTATTTCCAGGATAGCTTCCTTATCTTCATCTTCTTCCGTGCCGGTGCGCTCTATGTAGCTGTTCATCTTCTTGAGGTATTTGTTCATCGTGTTGAGATTGGAACTGATGAAGCCAATGGGATTGTTGATCTCATGTGCCACGCCGGCGGCGAGGGTACCGATGGCGGCCAGCTTGTCTGACTGTATGAGCTGTTCACGGCTTCTACGGTACTCGGTAACGTCCTGCACCAGCCCCACCACCCCCAATACCGGGCCCTGACTGTCGTGCACAGGTACCCTTGTTATAGATATCCATTTTGCCTCGCCACCGACATCCTTAATCGATTGCTCGTGGTCAATCACTCGGCGGTCTTCAGCCATAACGATTTTGTCAGACTTATGGTATTCGTCTGCCTTTTCCAACGGGAAAATATCGTAATCGGTCTTTCCCATGACCTCGTCAAGCCCTTTCCCGACGGTGTCACAGAATGCTTTGTTGGCGACGATATACCGGTGGTCTATATCTTTTAAATAGACCATTGCAGGAACAGTGTCTATCATGGCCATATATCGCGACACTTCGCGCTGGAAAGCCTGTTCCCGCTGCTGTCGTTCAGTAATATCTCTGACCATGCCCACAGCATGCCACCGACCCTGTATCTTGATGGAAGAGACGGATATTTCAATGGGAAAGCGCTCGCCATCCTTTCGCTTCGCCTCCAGCTCCAGGGTTTTCCCAACGGCGGCGCCTGTTCCTGTTTTCTTGAACTGATTAAACCCTTCATGAAAGAGCTCCTGGTATTCTTCCGGCATCAGCAGCGAGTGGCAATCTTTCCCAATCGCTTCTGAATTGGAATAACCGAATATCTTTTCAGCAGCCGAGTTCCAGAATGTGATTGCGCCCTGGTGATCCATCATGATTATGGCGTCCTGCGCAGAATTCGTAATCACATGGAGCTTTTCTGCTATCTCCCGTGCTCCTTCCTCGGCCTTCCTGCGTTCGGTGATATCGGTGAAGAAACCCACATTGCATTCTCTTCCATCTATCAAGACCTTGGCTGCGCTGATATCTGCATATACCGTTGTCCCGTCTTTTCGCAAACATGGAAGGTTTGCCGCTAAGCTCTTTTCTCCGCGTGCTTGAGCTTGGAACTCAGAGATCACGTGCTCCAAGGCGTCCTGAGGATGAATGTCAACTACATTCATTCGTCTCAATTCTGCTTCAGTATAGCCCAACATTCTGCACATTGCGGAGTTGGCGTACGTGAATTCCTGCATTTCAATATCGGCTATCAGTATCCCCTCAGCAGAACCTTCAAACAGAGCTCTGTATCTTTCTTCAGATTGTCCTAGTTGTCCTAGCGTCTCCTCCGCCCGCTTGCGCTCGGTGATGTATCTCACGAAGAGCCTATCCACTATTAAGCAGATAGACAAAGCTAAGAGGGCAGCTACAACACCCAACAGGGTAACATATCTGACGTTGCTGTTGTGTGTATCGTGGATATCGGCTTGTGCCGCTGACAATTCCTCAAAGTGCTCCGACGCATGTTCATCAATCATCTTTCTTAGAGGGTAAAACACCGGCCCAAACTCTTCTCTGATTTTATTTAACAACTCGTCATTTTCAGCGCCCTGGTCCTTCAGATCAACAACTTCGGCACTCACCGATGTCAGCTTTTGTGACAAATCCAGTATTGTTTCACAGATTCTGCGCTCGTCTGGAACGACTTCATGCTCAAGCTCAAGATGCGCTCTTGCATCCTTCTCAAGGGCCGCCCATTGTTCGTGTAACCACTCTTTTATCGTTTTGCCGTCTCTTATGACATTACCTCTTAAGACATAGGTTAACGTCCAATGTCTTATCTCAGCGGCTGCGTATTTCATCTCGGTCATTGCAATGGCACCGGGGACAACTTCGCCTTCCAAATCAACAAAGACCTCCCGCGCACTCATACTGCTTGACAAAATGTAAACACAGGTTGCGCACAGCAGCAGAATGATTGCCACAAATCCTAAGTTCAGCTTGCGTCTCAACTTTTAAGCTCTCTCATCTCTCCAAGTTTGAGCCCGCTTGCGCTCGGTGATGTGGGCATGTATGCCGAGGATTCCAGTCACATTTCCATCTGAGCCCTTGAGCGGAACTTTGCTGGCCAGCAGAGTCGCCTGCCCCCGTTTCACTTATTCATCCAGTTGCCTCTGGCTCGGCTCATCGATTTGCTGTGTAATTCCCCCGTCTATTCATTAGGCGTTCTTCCTTGCCGATTCGGGAACCTCAAGCACAGAGCCTCGCCTGCTACAGCAAAACTAGTTAATCTGATTATCGGCATAACCATAAGATTACCATAACGTGAAACTGCGCCAATCCTGACCTGGCACAACCCCCTAACTGTTGTATTCGTTCTCAAGGCTGCTTAATTGGACTGCCCGCACCTATTTCCGTTGGCTCCGGCAGTGTCCGATTTGTGATCACCGATCATCTAAAAGTGGGCTTGCCAGCCAGGATGAGCAGATGACAGTAGAACAGTTACCCTGTTGTCTCTCAAGAGAATACACCAGAACCGCCTGTCTCCAAGTATGGCCAAAAAGATCGCCTGTAGAATTCATAGTTCACATACCTATATCCTCATGTGCGCTTGTAATAATCTACTTGACAAGCAGTTATAATTGTTCTATCTTGGTGTAGCGAGTGGTCTGTGACCATACAGTGGCCACAGATAGGAGGTTTGGCA
>Ga0209979_1001057_pt1 | contig 32302 bp, 33 predicted proteins | sample AnhtaG_FD_183114 | JGI IMG/M metagenome (GOLD analysis project Ga0209979, IMG submission 183114) | Deep subsurface microbial communities from Anholt, Denmark to uncover new lineages of life (NeLLi) - Anholt_01485 metaG (SPAdes) (version 2) | ecosystem: Environmental > Aquatic > Marine > Oceanic... | reverse complement strand
GACCTGCGCCCACGTGGCGCTCGTCCAGTCGGAAGGGCCACTCCCAGTGAGAGTCACCCTGTCGCCGCCGTACACCCTGAAATCCTTGCCCGCGTTCGCCCCGCCGGTCCAATTGAACAACTCCTCGACGTCCTCCTCACTCAAGGCCCGGTCATAAACGCGGATGTCATCCATCCTACCGTCAAAATTGCGCACGCCATCATCCCAGTTACCGATTTGCATCGGTCCAGGGACGGCCGTACGAACGGACGTATAACTCACCACACTGTCTTGCTGACCATCAATGTAAAAGGTTACACTTTCCGCCGTCATATCATACACAGCTCCGATATGTTTCCAGGTGCCAAAATCGGTGCTGGTGAATGTATAAGATGACTGCTGATCCGTTGGACTGGTAGCGTTTACTGAGAATTGGACCACGCCCGAGGCACGAATCATGAAGTGAAGATCCCCGCTACTCCAAAGGTTGTGATGGAAAATCGAATTAAACTCGACCGATAATGAATCAATGTTGACCCACAACGTGATGGATATGTCACTATACTCACCGACGTCGCCAACCTCAACATAAGTATCGGTTCCGTCAAAATCCAACGCGTTCCCAACCTTTCCTTCCACCCAATTACTGTCACCCATATCGACCAGAGTTCCATCGTGACCGTTGCCGGAAGAATCCGAAGCATTGGTGCCGGAACTTTCGTCAAACGTCCAATGCGCCACCAGACCGGACTCAATATCCGCATTGGCCACACCAACAGCCAATCCCAAACTAAGAAGCACTACCCAAGAGATGTGATTCATTGCTGCCTTTTTCATTCTTGGACCCTCCGACTCTCTATGAGATCCTTTGGTATACGGACATACTCACTCTACCAAGATTGAGGTTACACAATCCTGGCTGTATACGCAACCTCTTTCATGGGTGTGGCTGCGTCTCCGTGGCAAGTCGGTTGCCATTGCCCACCTGTCCTCACAGTTGCCGCCTCTGAACTACTGCCGGGTCTTGGCCGGGCTTGTCGAGCAAGGGCTTGAGCCAAATCCTGGCGCGCAGGTAGAGCCGCAGGGTCTTTTGGGCTTTTTCGAGCGACGCGAACGGTGTCATTTGCCGCCTTTTCATGCACAAAAAGTGGCCTTTTTTGCGTCGCAACCCGTTGCGAATGAATGGGAAGCGCATCGCCCTTTTAAACCCGAAAACAGGTGAAAATTCCAGTATTTTGCAGTACTTTCTCGACGAGAGGGCATACTGGAATGCCCCCTTTTTGTTCAGTTGATCCTCCGGTGCCGCGTGGTTCCTTATTTTCCGGAACATTATGCCATATTTGTTGTCATTTGTCAAGAAAAAGCGGTTGAGGTGTGCGGCCCGGGTTATGCCGTCCCTACAGGGCTTGGGTCTGTGGCCGCTTTGTGGACCCAGGGCGTGGCCCTGGGCTATGGTATTGCGCCCCTTGGGGGCTTTTGGTCCATTTCGGCAGCTTAGGCGAAAACGCATAAACTGATGCGCTGTAAGAGAACCCCAACCTCGCCGAGGGCGGGATAGAGGAGCGCGGTTCCTTTGCCCGTGAGAGCGGGCCTGTGCCACGGAAACACAGCCACACCCTTGTACAGTGTGGCCGCGTAATCGTGGCAAACCACCGCGGTGTCCCTATCTCCCCGTCGGGGGATGTGCTGGTGGCACCAGGCCTTCGGCGTGGCCCGTGAAGCACCATGGGCAAGATGCCCATGCCACAAAGGAATGCCCAGATTCTGTTTCATCGCCGGTGGCGCTGCAAGCTGAACGGGTTAGGCGAAAGCCGAGGTAGGGCGCCGATACGCTGGGAGAAGAACTGTCATGTTGAGCAAACAACGGAGAGAAGTTTCGATAGGTAAGAAAGCTCAAGTTCCAGGAGCTGGGGCAACAACGAACCAAGCACCTTCCGCCCTGAACAGGTGTTGCTACTTGCTTCGCATATTGGCCCCCTTTGCGTTTGCACACACGGGAAACAAGGAAAAGAGCTCAGATTTTGCACTAAACTAATTCGACGGCCGTCGATCCTGCGCCCGTGTCAAGGGCATCATCGAGACCGGGTGTGGCTGCGATTGCGCAGGGTGTGAAGTGGCCTTTTTCTCCCTCGGGGCAAACGTTATCGCCTGGGCGGAGTAACGTCGAGGGCGAACATGAATGAACAGAACCCGAGAATGATGGGGAGGAGTGAAATGACTTTCTGTGCAGGAGGTTATTGGGACAAAGCCTGGGACGGCGATGGCTTCTACGTTAAACGAATGGCGACGGTGATCTTCCTGGGCACCCAGCGGCGAGCAGTCAAGCCAAGGTTTTGGGTGCTCCGTCCCTTCTCCTTTTTCGCGGATCAACCATCCCCACACAGAATGAGCCTGGGGAGGGGCGCGCTCTCCCAGGCGTATCTACGGGGTGGGCAACTGTTGAATCTTCAGCTGGGCAGCTTTTCCTCTTTCGGAGTTGGGGACGAGCAAGATGATTCTTCGGTAGAGGGACGAAGCTTCATCCAGGTCGCCTGCCTCTTGTTTGTCGAGGGCTTTTTGCCAGTAAAGCTCTGCGAGGCGTTGATCAATGGTCTTGAGAGATTCGATCTTGTCCTGGAGGATTTGCTCGATGATGGGCTCTTCCGCGCAGAGCTCGGCGAGCTCCTTTTCGATGATTTCCTTGTTCCGAGCCGACCTGCATAGCTGGAGAGCCTTTTCGTAGGCAGAGACGGCTTCAGTGTATCTTTTCAGCTTGCCCGTGGCCCGGCCAAGAATCCAGTGCAACTCGTACTGTTCGGCGAATTCGCCTTCTATGCCCTGCTGGCAGACGGTTGCGGCGCCTTCATAGTGCTCGTGCTTCATGAAGGTCTGGGCCGCGTCCCGGTAGATGGCTGCGTCCTCTCCGTATTCCTCCAGCATCTCGGCGATTACCCCGACGGCTTCCTCCGGCTGGCCTGCCTTGAGGAGGCATACTGCCAGGTCGTTCAAGTGCTTCTTGTTGGCGCCGGGGTTGGCGTTGACGAGACTTTCGTAGATAGGAACAAGCTCCGCCCACCGCTCTCTGGCGGTGTAGAGGCGGATGAGTTTGTTGCAGAAGAAGGGATCGTCCGGGTACACCTGAAAGCCCATGCGGTAGCTCTCGATGGCCTTTTCCGTATCGCCGGTCTCCTCGTAGATGGCGCCGAGGATTTTGCATATTTCCATTCGTTCTTTCTCGGCCTGGTCAATCTTCTCGCGGAGGGCGGATACGGAATCGTTCTGGCTGCTGAGGGCAGGTGGGTGAGCGGCGAGCAGCGCGGCGCTCAAAACGGAGAGCGCGCGTCCCCGGAATAGGAGTGTGTGAAACAATTCAGTTCTTGTCACGCGAAGCGGAAACAGCAATCGTTGCACTTCACCACCTCGGCGTCACGGTCCATGGCGGACCCCAGGTCTGATGGAACAGGCTACCTCGGTTTATAGTGCTTGCACTCAGTAGCGTTCGGCCTATGCGGATTTCGGCACACGTCACCATAATCGTATTTGCAGGTATCGCAAAGGAACCTCTCCGTGCCGAAGAATTTCTTGAGCGCCTTGCGAATCTTCGAGAAGAAAGCCATGTCACTCTATGACCTTTGTTGTGAACATTCCTATGCTGAAGGCTGACAAGAAGCCTGGCGGCCGAGCGCGATCATTGGTTGTCATTTCCGGCTCTGTCGAAAGACATTATCTCGGACGGTGTCATCCTGCGGAATTTGCCCGGTTTAAGGGACCCGAGCCGGACGCAGCCGATTCTCGTTCTCTTGATGGAGGTGACCTTGTAGCCAACTCGCTGGAGCATTCTCTTGATCTGTCGGTTGATTCCCTGGGAGATTTCGATCTCGAGTCGGCTTGTGCGACTGCTCCGAGAAAGAACACGAGCGCTCAGCGGCTGAATCAACTTGCCGTCGAGTTTCACCCCCCGGCGAAGCGTTTGCTCTGCCTGTGGAGTGAAGGACCCTGCAACAGCGACTTGATACCTTTTCCCTATACCCTGCCTGGGATGGAGCACCCGCTGCGCGAAGTCTCCATCGTTGGTGAGGATCAGCAGTCCCTCTGCATCGTAATCAAGGCGTCCGACGGTGTAAATCCTTTGGGCAATGCCAGGGAGAAAATCGAGGACCGTCCGTGTTCTCCGATCATCGCGGTTCGTGCACAGGCAGTTTTTCGGTTTATGAAAGACGAGATATAGCGGTTTCTCAGGCTTGACGGCCACGCCATCCAGAGTTACGAGGTCCTTGTCTAGAAAGACCTTAGCTCCGAGCTGCGTCACACTCTCCCCGTTAACTTTGACCCGCCCCGCCGCAATAAGTTCCTCACACTTTCTCCTCGAACCCACTCCCGCATGGGCCAGGAACTTCTGCAACCTCTCCCCTTTTGTATCGGTTGCAGGTCCAGGAGACATGATTGTTCCTCTTGATAGTGAAGGGGCGTGCGCTACCGGTCTCGTGCAAGGGCCCCACTAAAGAGTTATCCTCCACACGCTCTTAAGAAGCCACTCGGGGAGGAAGGAGACGGTCCTCGCTTGCGGCGACTCCGGTCATTCCGGCTTGGTCTTGGGCAATCCGTGGACCGAGTCGCCTTCCTTCCACTTGCCTTTTTTCTTCAGCAACTGGATGCGATCATAGCGTGGGAGAACGTTCTTTTTCGCCCGCATTTTCCCTCTTGAGCCAAAGCTGGGATGCTGAGACATTCGCTACACCTCCATAGGTTCAGTTTGCAGAAAGCATTTTTTTCAATAACGCGGATGACTTTTCTCGAAGTTCATCCTGCTCCGCGCTTCCCTTCTCAGGAAGTTTGTCGAGAATGATGCGGAGATACTTCCGGGCCTCGTCGTATCGTTTCAAGTAGAAACAGGACTCTGCCAGACCGTAGTAAGAACTCAAATAGTCGTCACGAAGTTTCGTGGCCTTTTCGTAGCTCGCAAGCGCCCCTTCGTAATCTTTTTCCTCTTTGGCGATGTCCCCGAGAAGCTTGTAGGCTGTAGGTAGCGATCCGTGGCTATCTTCAGGCGATTGCGCCACAAAGTCTTCCAGGCATTTCTTGGCCCCGTCGAAATCGCCGTCATTATAGTACAGCGCGCCCAGTTTGTACAGGACTTCAGGGTTGTGTCCCGGCCGCGCCGCGTACCTCTTATAGCTCCTGATGGCTTCCTCGCTGTTTTCCAAGATGGCATAAGCGTCGCCAAGCAGCTCAAAATACTCCGGGGGACGGTCCTCGACCTTGATTTTTCTCAGCTCGGACAGGGCGAACCGCGGATTCTTGTCTCGCTCGAAGAGGTAGCATTTGGCGAGAGCGATGTGCACGTTGACATTGTTGGGTTCGATTTGCTGGGCTTTTCGGTAGGTCGCCTTGGCTTCCGTGAAACTCTTCATGGCGAAAAGGACGTTTCCGAGACCGAAGTGACCGAAGAAGGCGTGGGGATAGTGTCCTATCGCTTTCCGAAAACTCTTCTCCGCAGCCACCAGCTTGGATTTCTTGAACTGCAACGCTCCAAGATTCGCGTAAGCCATGGCCAGGTCAACACGGACCTGTGGGATCTCCTTCTCTTTTCCCTGGAGAAGCGTCTCGCCGTTCTTGATGGCGGTCTGAAATTTCGAGATGGCGAGTGCGGTGTCCTCTTCCGTGTTCTTAGCGGCGTGGATCACGCCCAGGTCGTTGTAAGCGATGATGTTCTCGGGGAAGCGGGAGATGAGCTTTTTGAACTGGGCGACGGCGGCGTTTTCGTTCCTCATCTTTCGGTGAGTGAGCGCCACGTGATACCCCGCGGTGAACAGCGCGGGACAGGCCTGTTCCGCCGCTATGAACTTCCGTAACGCCGCGCGGTAGTTTCGCCGCTGATAAAGCTCCACGCCGTCGGTGAAACGGGACTCCGCTCGCTTGAGAACCTTCTCGCTGACATCAGGCTTAAGATAACCCGAGGCCGCATAGGTTGCTGGCGTTTGAACAAGCAAGCCCGCTACGATGACAATGGCCACCATCAGCAGCAGCCTTGGTGGAAGGTGCGCCTTCTTCTCCGCAAAGGCGAGAACGGAACGGGGGCTTCGTATTTTACCGGTCATGGCGGAGGTTCTCCTTCTTCAGCACGGTATCCCTTTCCTTGACACCGAGGGCTCGGGCAACAGAAGGACATTTTGCGGTCAACACAAAGTAGATATTCTCGGGCCGTTCATCGAGGCCTTCATAGTTCCCCTGGCCTTTGCTTATTATGACGTCGGCGGCGTGGAAGATGTTCCGAAACTCCTTGCTGCAATCTTCCAGAACGGTCCCAATCATTCCTGAGCCATTGGAGATGACAGTGGCAACTCTGTCAAGCTCAACTTGCCGGGCATCGTCCATCGTCGCGTCGTTGAGGATGGGCCTTTCATTGACGGCCACCACAACATCGTTCCTGCCCAGAGTCTCCAGAAACAGCTTGTCCGCGACAATTTCTCCTGCGTTATCGGCAAGGTAGAGGATCGTTTTGGCGGATGCTAAGTCTTTCCGAAGAAGTTGGAAGTGATCTACTTGGAACGACCTCTCAAGAATATCGTCTATGGCCTCTTTGACGTCAAATTCTCGCAGGATGCCCATATCAATGATGTTGCCCGCGGCAGCCAGCTTGATCGCGGTATAGAGTTTGTCCGAAGAGGACTCCACGATCCTTTTTAGGGCGGGATAAAACTCGAGCATGGCGATGTTGCTCTGGTGCTTCTCTTCGGCGAAGGGGTCTTCACAACCCAGAACGTCGCTGACCACTTTTATTGCGTAGTAGGACACTTCCGCGGGAGACTGCCCAAAGCTTTGCTGAGGCAGCAGCCTCATAACCTCATACTGAACCTCTCTCAGTTTCTCCTCGTCATCAGTGCACCTGCGGGAGGCGCTGAGAGCCTGCTTGAACATGCAGGGAAGGCAGTCTATCTGGACCTTCAAGAGCTATCTCCTCTCTGATGAACCTCGACTGACTCGTCAATCCAGCGAAGATAATCAGGGTTGCCGCCAGCAATGGGCAGTGCCACAACTTCAGGCACCTCGTAGCTGTGCTTTTCCTTGACCAGCCGGATGATTTCCTCGAGAAGCTCCGAGCGGCTCTTCATGATAACCATAAGTTCACTGCTTTGATCCACTTTCCCTTTCCACCAGAAGAAGGACTGGACATCCTTGACGATATTGGCGCAGGCGATGAGTTTTCTCTGTAACAGCACGTCGCAAATTCGCTTCGCCTGTTCCTCCGAATCCACCGTGACCAGAACGACAATGTAATTCCCGCTCATAAACGACATTCTCTCTCAGCTCTGGATTCGTTTATCTCATTGTTTCATGGACCGCCCGAATCGTGGTCTTACCCCGTGTGAGCCCGAGGGGAGTTATACCCGAGCTTATATGCGAAAATGTCTACTGCCCGGTTGCCTCAGCGGCTCGAACCTGCACCACCGCCCCGTAGACATAACCGATCCCAGACGCAGTGGTCAGGACGCCCGCTGGATAATAGAAGTATTCCGCGTGAGGGATTCTCAGGATGATCCATCCCATGGCTACCGCTTGAAGCACCGCGGCAGCTTTCCCCAGAGTAACGGCCCTGATTTCGACTTTTTTGTGGAGAACATGCGCCGCAAGCGCACCGACCCCGAGGACCAGATCTGTGGCCACCACTGCGACCGGATACCAAAGAGCCGGCGGCTCGAAAGGGAAGTTATCCTTCACGGGGGGAAGGCTTAGAACGATGATCCCGAGGCCGAAAAGCAATTTGTCGGCAATGGGGTCAAGAATTCCTCCCAATCGCGTTGCCATTCCTCGGTGCCGGGCGATGTAGCCATCAATGACATCCGAGACCGACGCGATAATAAACACAGCGAGCGCCGCGTATCTAAGCCATTCTGCCGTGCGGGGATCTGTGCCCCTGTAAACCAGCAACAGAGCCAAAAAGACCGGCACCAGCACGATCCGAAAAATTGTGATTTGAATGGCGATATTCAACGGTTAGCGATCTTCCTGGAAACGAACTGAAAAGAAATCTTTCTGACCCGACAGACGAAGGGCAACTTTATCCGCTCTCGCTTGCCGTCCCGATCTTCTCCTGGCCCGAAAGAAAGGCCGCTCCTTCCCGAAGAGCCGTCTGATTCACCTTGAGTAGGTCGTGTCTCCTCCTGGGAAGAACCTCTTCCAGACAATTCAGGACGGTGGACAGAGGGACGACCGGTTTCTTCTGCAAATAACAGCCGAGCGCCACCATATTGGCGACCTGTACGGTGCCCAGGGAATCAGCGATCTCGGTTGCAGGGATTTCGATGACATCTATATCTTTGCGGCTCGCTGAGACGAGCGCCAGAGAGCCGTTCACAATTAGCAGTCCACTTGGACGAATCTTTTCCTCAAATTTAAGTAGCGATGGATGGTTCATCACGATGGCGCTGGTGGGTCTGCCAATGACAGGGGAGGCGATTTCTTCGGAGGAAATGATCACGTTGCAGTGGGCGGTTCCTCCTCGTACTTCGGCGCCGTAGGAAGGCAAATAGGTTACGTGGAGTCCTTCCGTCATGGCGGCTTGAGCCAGAAGCTTGCCAAAGAACATGATTCCCTGTCCGCCAAAGCCAGCGCAGACGATTTCCTCGTGCGTATTTTTTGAACGCATGACTCTTTCCCTCGTGCCGACTCGAAGTGCGCAATGCGTGCTCCTCAACGAGCCTGCGAAAATAATATGTGTCTGTGGGATTTGAGTCAATGGGAAACGAGCGTTTCAAGGAGGCGGAACCCGAGAAAACACTTAGTTGCCTTGCCTGTAGCAGGATTCACGGGATGGGCAGCCAAGTCAAGAAAAAACGGTCCAAATGCCGTCCAAGTTTGGGCGGAGAGGATCTCGGGCCGTGCCAGCGAGCTCACGTAGGCCGTTGCCACAGAAGTGCCGGAGGCGGGGGTCGAACCCGCACGAGTGTCGCCACCCACGGGATTTTGAGTCCCGCGCGTCTGCCAGTTCCGCCACTCCGGCAGTAGGAATAAGACAACAGCTTTGCCCGGCCTCGGTCTTTTCAGCGGCGGTGACCACGACCGCGGCGAGGGCGGAGCGCCCTCGGGGGGCCGAGAATCTCTGACAGGATGATGCCCTTTTTGAACGCGGAAGGGGATACGGCACCGCCAAGAATCTGTGTGATTCGATGTTCCTCCGGTCCCCTTATTGCGTACGCATCATGCCTTGGCGGTTCTGCCAGCGTAGGGACCGCGAACTCTGGTGCGGAAACCTTGAACTCAGGCGCTTTCTCCAGTTCCAGCTCGAACTCCGCGAGCTTCTCGGCTTCGCGGGGCTTCTCTCGCCTTTCCGGTCGTTTCAAGCTTGGCATACGGACGGCCGAGGGACGGGCGCCGGGCCTTTCTTGGACAGTTGGGCGTCGCGGCAGAGGGGGTGTCCGAACAACCGTTGCGGCCGTCGGTCGTTCAGGCTCCACTTCTCGTGGAGCCCTCGGTTCTTCCGCTTCTCCCGACATTTCCTGGATACGCCTGAGGAAATCGGAGAGGCTCGGCCGCTTGGGCTTTGGCGAAGCTCCGCCTCCGGGGCGCGCGGGGCCGCGGGGAGGTTGCGAACCCGAGCGTTTGGAGGCTTCCGAGGCCTTCTTCAACAACCCCGCGATAATCCAGATCAGCACGATAAGGAAAAAAACTACCTGGCCCTCCCCCTTAGCCATGTATGGAAGCAGAAAAGCCAACGCCATCCTCGATTCCCTCTGTCATATTATGATGATCACGACTATCTGTTTCGTGCCGCAGGGGCCCATTAAATAGGTGGAGCCCATTGTCACTTCTTGGGCTCTGTAGGCTCAGTCGGCCCGAGTGGTCCAGTGCCCGCTATGGAGTCTCGCATGGACGTGTCTGCCTGAATGTTCTTAAGCTGATAATAGTCCATGACGCCGAGTCGTCCCTTTCGGAAGGCTTCGGAAATGGCCTTGGGGACCTCCGCTTCCGCTTCAACCACTTTTGCCCGCATTTCCTGGGTGCGGGCTTTCATTTCCTGCTCCTGGGCAACCGCCATGGCGCGCCTTCCCTCAGCCTTCGCCTGTGCGATCCGTTTATCGGCTTCAGCACGATCGGTTTCCAATCTTGCCCCGATGTTTTCCCCCACGTCCACGTCCGCGATGTCAATAGAAAGGATCTCGAACGCTGTTCCAGAGTCGAGACCTCGCTCCAGAACCCTCTTGGAGATCATGTCGGGGTTCTCAAGCACGTCCTTATAGCTCTTTGCCGAACCGATGGTGGTGACGATGCCCTCGCCGACTCGGGCGATGATGGTCTCCTCTGTTGCTCCCCCAACGAGCCTGTCAATGTTGGCCCGGACGGTCACCTTTGCTTTGGCTTTGAGCTGAATCCCGTCTATAGCAACCGCTGCCACGAGATCAGAACCCTTGGACGGGTCCGGCGCATCAATCACTCTGGGGTTGACGCTGGTTCGAACAGCGTCCAGGACATCTCTGCCAGCGAGGTCAATGGCCGCGGCTCTTTTGAAGACCAACTCGATATTTGCCTTATCGGCGGCGATCAGCGCCATAACCACTTTATTGACGTTGCCCCTCGCGAGATAATGCGTCTCCAGATCGTCATTGGTGACGTCCAAACCCGCTTTGACAGCCATGATTCTCGCGTCAACAATAACCGAAGGAGAAACATTCCTGAGTCTCATCCCGATGAGCTTTCCTATGCTGACAGAGGCCCCCGAAAACCGCGCGCGAATCCATATTTTGATAAAGGCAAGAAAGATGCCTAAGAAGATCACGATGATGAACGCGAAGACGATCACGACGACGGTGAGGATGGTTGTCCCAAGGTCAGCCTGGGCAATGAGGTTGAGAATGTTAATCATATCAGCTTCCTCCTATGGTTTCCTGGAAAGAGTTAAATGTCCTCTGCTGGTCGTTGCGATTGTGACTCTACTCTACGCACCACCAGGTGGTTATCCTTCAGCTCGCAGACCTTGATCCTGGCGTCTTTCTCGATGAACCCTCCTTCTGTTACCACGTTCACTCTCTTGCCATCAACCTCAGCAATCCCGGCGGGGCGTAGGAAAGACACAGCAACTCCTTCCTTCCCGATCATCTCTCGGTCGTTGGCCACCGAAACATCATAGCCTTTTTGGGTGTCAGCCAGAAAGATTCTTTTTCCGATACCCGTTCTTGGCATGATTTTGAAGGCCATGACGCCGAGGATCACCCCCCCCGCCACAAAGCCCAACATCAGCAACATGAAAGGTGCCCCAAAACCCCACTCCTTGTAAGCCAAATATAAGGAAGCTGCCAGGAGCAGCACGCCCAGCCCACCCAACACACCGCCGGGCAGAAATATCTCCGCGAAAATGCAGAGCAATCCAAGCACCGCAGCAACCACAACCCATTCCACCGTAAGCTCTTTTCCTTCCTGTCTTCGAGATTAGGTCAGGTGCAGGCGACGCACCTCACCGAACACCTCGGTCAGCTTTCTTCCGCCCTCTCGACAATGATTCGATTTCCCTTAACCTCAATGATTTCGATTTTGGAACCCTTCTCTATCATGTCGCCTTCGGTAATCACATCAAACAGCTTGCCGTCGAACACGGCCTTGCCTGCGGGACGAAGCATGGACTTTGCCACGCCCACTTTGCCAACGAGGATCTCGGCCTGCGTGGCAAACTTCTCGCCGGCAGTGTAGCCCTCCTGGGCCTTCTCGGTGGTCGCCAACACCAACCTTCCGAAAAGAGGCACCTTAGGCGAAATCAGCTTGAAAATAGCAAAAACCGTAGCGGCTGCGACAATGAGTGACGCGCTCATCCAACGAATCACTCTCACCACTTCTTCTTTTGCCGGAGGAAGAAAAGGCCCGGGGCGCTTGAGCATCATCATAAAAATGCTGGCAACAATCAGCACAATGCCAGCAATTCCCACAAAGCCGAATCCCGGAATCACAAACAGCTCGAGGAGAAGCAGGGTCACGCCAAGTCCGAAAAGAATCAAATCAAGCCACTCGGCTGCCCCGGCTGCATAGCTCCCAAAGAAAAGGAGGACAATGCAGGTGATTCCGAGTATCCCGGGAAAGCCAAATCCAGGCATCTTCAGTTCGGTAGAGATTCCGACGAATGCCCCCACCAGCAGCAAGGCTCTTACCCAGAAGCTGGAGAGAAACTTCGCCACCGATTCGGACCATGTCCACCCCACCCGCTCGATCACGGGGTGGCCGATGTTCAGCTCTTGGAGCTCCTTGAGCTTGAAGATATCTCCCAGGCTTTTTGCCCTCCCGATTGCCACATTGAGCAGGAAGGCTTTATCGGTGTCGAGGGTGAGTATCTTTCCCTTTTCGATGATTTTTGCACCTTCTGTCAGAAAAGCAATGAGGGCGTCTCTTTTCTCTTCAGATAATGCGCCGGAAGAGTCGAGAAACCATTTGAACTCCTGTTTCTCTTCAGGGCTGGTCTCCTCCCACTGGCGGAGAATCCTACGAAGCCTTTCCCATCGGTCCGAGGGAATTTTCTGCGAGAAGTCTATCTCCTTGTCCTCGTCAACCATCGCCTCGGCGATATCCGCGTCGTGCCCGTTTGCGGAAGCCAGAGACCGAAGCTGCTCCCTGGTGTACGAGATGAACTTCTCGGTGATGTTGTCCGGCATCTCCTGTGGCATCGGCAGGGCCAACATAGGCACACAGGCGCCGAAGGTCGCGCCAGGCGCCATGACGATATAGTCGCAGGCATAGGTGATCATGGCCCCGGCTGACGCCGCGTCCTTATTGACCCATGCCACCGTGGGAATCCTTGAGGAAACGAGGCTGTCGCTGACTCTCCAGGCCCCGGTCAGAAGGCCCCCAGGGGTATTGATTTCGACGATGATGAGTTCTGCCCCTCTTTTTTCAGCAATGGACATAGTCCTCTCGACATGCCGAGCAACGACGTTATCAATGTCGGTGGTGATCCTGAGGTGGTACACAAGGCCCGCCGCGGGCCGTCTTATTCCTGGAGACGGGCCCTCGGCGCTCAAAAGGAGTGAGGCTGAGATGAGACAAAGGGCGGCGATAATTTTCCTTGTCATAGACTCTCCGGCGGACTTTCTACGAGGCGTCGCGATCTCCGGCATTGAGGGACAATGGTGGAGGATACCGGGATCGAACCGGTGACCTTTTGGCTGCCAGCCAAACGCTCTGCCAAACTGAGCTAATCCCCCCAGTTTATTTTGACGTAATATAGCCTGTCGGCGGAGAAAAGTCAACACCTAAATCGCTTTGGCAGCTCTGGGGAACAAGGGGCCATACGGGAGGCGGTCAAGGCATTTGAAAGGCGGAGCGGGAGGTGGGCGAGCGGAGAGCGTACGGGCTTGTAGCGCTGGGGTGCAGCGGTTATAGTAGCAGCGGCTTGCGGCGAGGCCTGAAGCAGGCCCCAGCGGAAGACTCAGGAGGTATCGAGGCGGATCTGACAGCGTGCGGCTCGGAGGAAAGTCGCGCTTGAGTGCGGGGGCGAGTCTGGCGAAGGCTTTGAGTTCGCAATCCTGTTTCACTTTTTCGTACGCAGACAGCGTGGCGGGGTTGGCGCCATGGGGCTGTGGCGTAGAGACCTCGGCGGCAGGATTCTCGATGAACTCGGTGCCCACGGACAGGGCTAAGCCGCAGGGGGCGACCAGCTTGGCCTCCAGGAGGGGATGGAGATAAAGAGTGGTGCTGCCGCAGCGGTGGGTGAGGCACTTTTCGCAGTGGCGTTTGTGGAAGAGGAGGAAGCCGGTGCCGTCGATGGCCACGACGAAGTGTCCAAGCAGGCGAAAGGCATCGAGGGCCTTCATCCGGATGAGCCGGCGGACACACCGAGTTCGGAGTTGGGCGAAGGAGCCGGAGCCGACATGGCCCAGAAAGTGGTTGAGGGTTTTGTGCACGGGCAGCGAGTCCTGCTCGGTGCCAGCCAGGCGATTGGCATTGTCGAGTACCTGCAGCTCGGGATCGCGCAACTCGTAGTCCAGTTGGCGGCGGCTCCCTAACTTGAAACAGAACAGAAGTAAGCCCCACCAGGTGAGGAATTTCTTGTCATAGCGGATGAAGGGCGCAAAACGCGTGTCCGGCAATTGGTTGAGCTGGGCATTGAAGGCGGGCCAGAAGTGCCGAACCGTTTTCACGAAGGCGCCACCCAGTCCTACGACCTTCCCGCCCGGCGCTTGCGAGCGCGGACATGGGTCCTGATCTGGGCGATGGCCAACTGCGAGATTTCCCGAGTGAGACGCTTGAGCCGACGATGTTCCTCTATCCATCCTTTCGCCTCCTCGATGAGATCCAAGGGCACGTAGACCGTACGGGTCTTGCCCTTCTCCTTGTAGGTGATGTAGTGGCCGGAGTGCTTTTCCCCTCGCTGGCAACGGCAACCGGGGCGACCGCATTGCTTGCGGATGATGACCAGACTGGCGGCCAGGACGGGACCGGTGGCCTTGAGCTGCTTGACTCTGGCCTGGCAGAGTCTTCGGATCAGAGTGGGATGCTTTGGTACCTTCATCTTTCCCTCCCGGTGGAAAGTGTGCTCATTCTCGGAAAAGTATTATAACTTATCCGATAATGCAACAAAAAAAGCTCGTGCGAAGAATTTTTTCTTCCGCACGAGTCAATCTCGGCTACCCGGCCGCTATTCCGCCTACAATACTTGCCCCAAATCGCTATCGAAAGGTGCGAAGAATTCTTTGTTCCTCAGAGCTGATGAACGGGGCGTAGCTCCATTTCAGTGGCAGGACGGAGCCGTTGCTTCCAGGCGCCTATGACGGCTTCATCTTTATTGCGCCCTTTCAGGGCTGGCCCCTTTTTTCGACGCCCCGTCCCCAGGGCTGTGCCCTGGGCTATGGTATGACGCCCCTTCGGGGCTTGGTGTTGCTGTCGGGCAGCGGGCAGGCGCGTTGCAGCGACAAAGCCCCCCCAGGGCTGTGCCCTGGGCTATGGTATGACGCCCCTTCGGGGCTTGGTGTTGCTGTCGGGCAGCGGGCAGGCGCGTTGCAGCGACAAAGCCCTGTAATGGCGATATTTTTCAGCCCTGGGCAACGCCCAGGGACCGCCGGCCAGTCAAGCCCTTAAACCCTGAAAGGGCAAAATCCACGCCTATGCCACCAAAATGGAGCCACACCGTATGAACGGGGAAGCGTCTGAATGAAATCGTCGAACGCCGCAACAGCTTCCTTCAGGAATGGGTAAAAGTGGCGGGAGGTGGGCCTACACTCGCAAACTATAAGGCAGCCCCACAATAGTCCAGGTTACAGTTGAACCTGCCTTCTCTGCTTGCCCTTGCGCTGTGAGGTCTGATGCCGTTCGTCTATCAAGCCGTGTGGTGGAGGACGTTCTGTCTCGTCCTGGGACTCGGCTTATACCCGAGCAGTCTTTCTTTCTGTGCTTATTGCAGGCCTTTTAGTGGGCTCCTTACCTGAAGCGAGTCTCACTTGACATTTCCTCCGAAGTCATGGACACTTTCCTCGGTTAGCCCCGGGCGGCGTTTCGGCGGCAGCCTTGGCGGGAATGATGAATCGAAGGAGCGAAAGATGATGAACGTGCGGTATGAAGAGATTGCAGGGATGATTGACCACTCTCTGCTTCATCCCACGCTGACTGACGACCAGATGGAAGAGGGATGTCTTCTGGCTCGGCGATTAAACGTCGCCAGCGTATGCGTGAAGCCCTGCTTTGTCCGTCGGGCAAAGGAGCTGCTCGAGGGAAGCGACGTTCGCGTGGGAACGACCATCGGTTTTCCCCACGGCGGGCACACCACGGAGGTCAAGCGACAGGAAGCGGTGGACGCGTGCAAAAACGGAGCTGTGGAGCTGGACATGGTCGTCAACATCGGTAAAGTGCTCAGTGAGGACTGGGACTACGTGATGGCTGATATCAAGGCTGTGCGGGAGGTTGCCTCGGAGTACAGCGCCATTCTGAAAGTCATCTTCGAGAATTGTTACCTGGTGGATCACCATAAGATCGAACTCTGCCGGATTTGCTCGGAACTGGGCGTTGACTTCGTCAAAACCTCAACCGGATTTGGCACGTCTGGCGCCACGGACGAAGACCTGGAGCTGATGCGAATGCACTGCTCTCCTTCAGTCCAGATCAAAGCAGCGGGAGGGGTCCGCTCTCTTGATCGAGCGATTCGTGTGCGCGAGCTGGGATGCACTCGCATCGGCGCCACTGCCACGGAGAAAATTCTGGCGGAGCTGAAGGCGAGAATCAGGGAACATCAGGAGGAATCTTGAGTCTCAATGTTATGGAGGGTGTTCGGCCCGGAACGGTTGGAGAGATTTCCAGGTTGGCGAGGCGACGTTGGCGATGAATCTGAAACGAGCTTTCGCAATTTGCATTCCGGTTTCGATGATCGCCCTCTCGGCGCTGACGTGGTCGGTAAAGAGCTTGGGGGCGATTCCGCATTACAGGAAAACTGACGATGAGAAACTTCGGGAGGCGGACAAGCTCATCGTCAAGAATCCTCGGAACCCTGAGCCCTATGTGAAACGCGGCCTCATCTTCGAAAGCATGAGGCGTCTTTCTGACGCACTGCGAGATTACTCTCTCGCCATCGAAAAAGATGACCGCTGCGTCTCGGCATACTACCATCGGGCTGCGCTGGAGAGCAGGGTCAGGCTTTTCAAAAACGCTCTTTCCGATTACAGCAAAGTCATCGAACTCGACCCGAAGAATCAAGCGTCCTACCTCGGCCGCGCTCAGGTTTACGAGAGGCTGGAGAAATACCATTCCGCGGTCGCCGACTACACCAAAGCCATTTCTCTATCTTCCCCTCGCCCCGAAGCTTACATGCGGCGCGGCAAGTGCCGGCAAGAGGTGGGGGATTTGGCAGGGGCAGCGGCGGATTTCCTGAGCGCGACTAAGTCTGATCCAGAAAACTCCGACGCGTTCGCATTGCTGGGACGCTGCCAGGCAAAACTGGGCAAGCTCGATGAGGCATTGAAATCGCATTCAAAGGCAATTGAACTTTATCCCTACAATCCGGAGGCCTACCAGGGGAGAGGCGAAGTCCATCTGGCACGGGGAAAAATCAAAGAAGCCATTGACGACTGCTCGCAGGCGCTCCTCATCGCGCCGTTTCTCGTTCCAGCGTACGTCACGCGGGGGCTTGCGTACGAGAAGAAGAAAGATTACCCGCGAATGGAAATTGATTTCTCGGAAGCGATACGACTCGATCCCGGTGACGTGTCCAACTACCTCCACCGCGCGAGAGGCTATATCGCCATGGGCAACCTTGCCGAAGCACGAAAGGACGCATTGACCGCCGTCAAGCTCCGCCCGAAGAACCAGCAGTATCGGCTCTTCCTCCTGAGGATTGACAATATGATCAAGGCTGGCAGAAGAGCATCATTGAGGGAACGTGGAGCATGGTGGCGAACAGTCCTTCTGAGGCTCAGCAACTCATCCCAAAAGAGGGGGTTGAGGCGATGCCGGCTGCGCCCAAATGAGGGAGCAGCTTTTCGACGCTGGGAGCGGGGCTCTGCCCCAGTAAGATCCCGCCTTCCTCAAGCATGCAATCCTGGCTGATTTCTCATCCTCTTGCCCTTTTTGCACGACGCTCAAGCTCCTGGGATTCGCTCGGCCTCTGCCGATGCCTGTGGTGACCCAGAGACGATAATGGTATAGTAGGCGGTTGCCAGGGCTGGTTGAGAACCGTACTGTAAAATCGGCTGCCCCCGGTTCACCCTAAGAAGGGTTGTTTATCAACACAGGCTTTAGGCAAGGGACTGATTCTTACTCTTGTCGGATGGAGAATCTGTTGATTTATGAAGTGTGACCTGGATACTGGCTGAACAAGAAGGCACCTGGGCGAAAGCGCTGTTCGGAGAGCCGATTGAGTTATGATTCGACTCAACAAGGCGGTCAAGGATCTTGTTGAATTTGACCTGTTGATGTTCAAGGAGACGCTCGGCCCAATTACAGAATCAGCGTATCAGCTTCCTATGATATCCGAGCACGCACTATTGGAGTTGGGGGAGGGCATGTCTGGACCGTGATCTGTCCTCGGAGGTGCCCTTGCCGTCCAAGTCTAACTGACAGAAAACACAATTGATGATTAAGGTTCACCAGTGTTCCACACACTTCTGAAGGAGTCCCAAACGTGAGACTATTATCGGTAGCAGCCGTCGCGTCGGCCATGACGGCGATGCTTCTTGGCTGTGCACGAAACGCAAAGGAGAGAGAGTTGGAAAGGTTCGTTGCGGCTCATGTCGAGAGAATTAAGCCCATAAGCAAAGAAGGGAAGCTCGCTCGTTGGGATGCTTCGATTACAGGCAACTCGGAAGATTATGACAGGTTTAGTAGACTGGAACTTAAGATTAGCCAAATTTATAGCAATCCCGAGGAGTTTGCATGGCTAAAGGCTCTGAGAGAATCTGGCGAGGTGAAGGACGCAAAGTTACTCCGACAATTGGACAGACTGTACTACAACTACCTTGAAAATCAGATAGACCCTGGATTGTTAGAGAAGATCGTTGATCTGAGTACGAAGATTACGAAGACGTTCAATACGTTTCGCAGCACCATCGAAGGGAAGAAGGTCACGCTTAACGACATCAACAGAATCCTGACAACGGAAACGGACTCCCGCAAGCGAGAGCAGGCCTGGAAGGCCAGCAAACAGGTGGGAGACGCGATTGTCGCTGATCTGATCCAGTTGGTCAAGTTGCGCAACCAGGCAGCCCGAGCCCTTGGCTTTGACAATTACCACACTCTTTCTCTAACCACCAGTGAGCAAAATGTCGAAGAACTGGACGAGATTTTCGCCGAACTCTACGAATTGACGAACGAGCCCTTCGCCGAAATGAAGGCTGAACTGGATCGCACGCTGGCGAGGCAGTGCGGTGTCTCGCCCGATCAACTGATGCCCTGGCACTATCATGATCCGTTCTTCCAGCGAACGCCCCTGGTGTATGACGTGGATTTGGACCTCTATTACGGGCAGGCTGATGTCAAGGAGTTGGCCGCGAAGTTCTACACGAGTATTGGCTTGCCTGTGGATGACATCCTTGCCAAAAGCGACCTGTACGACCGAGAGGGTAAAAATCAGCATGCCTTCAGCATGAATGTTGATCGTGAAGGCGATGTGCGCATTCTGTGTAACCTCAAGAACGACGAACGTTGGATGGAGACGGTCTTACACGAACTGGGGCATGCGGTTTACAGCAAGTACCATGACCGCCAGGAACCCTATTTGCTGAGATCCTCAGCGCACGCTTTCACAACAGAAGCTATGGCCATGTTTTTCGGCCGCTTGAGCCGGAATGCCGCCTGGATGCAGGAAATGTTGAAACTGTCAGAGGAACAGCGGACACAAATTGAAAAGGTCAGCAAAAAATACACCCGGCTCCAGCAGATCATTTTCGCGCGTTGGGACATGGTAATGTATCATTTCGAAAAGCAACTTTATGCCAATCCTGATCAACACCTGGATTCCCTCTGGTGGGAAATGAAGGAGAAATATCAGTTCTTGAAGAAGCCTCCAGGCGCTATTCGTTCAGGCTGGGCGTCCAAACTGCATTTCACGGCGGCGCCCTGCTATTATCACAATTATATGTTAGGTGAGTTGCTGGCATCTCAACTACACCACCACATTGTTCACAATATTCTAATGCTTGAATCGGATAATGACCTGAGTTACGTCGGGGAGAACAAGGTCGGAGATTTCCTTCGTGAAAAGGTTTTCGGGCCGGGAGCCCTTTATCACTGGAACGATATGATTGCACGGGCCACCGGCGAGCGACTAACGCCGAAATACTTTATCGCCCAGTTTGTCAAATGACGGGCCCAGTTGCATGACGGAATTTGGAGACTTGGACATACTGCCTTCCAACAAGCCAGACCCATAATTGGGGGAAACCCATGACGTACCTTGTTGCGATATTTGTCTATTTGTTTTTGCTGACCGGCATTGCCATTTACAAATCCAGACAGGTCAAAACGCAGGCGGATTTTTCCGTAGCTGGCAGGTCCCTTTCGCCCTGGATCATGGTCTGCACCATGCTCGCTGTGTGGATAGGGACAGGCTCGATCGTGGGCACTGCTGGACAAGCCTATAGAGACGGCATGGCTGCCCTGATCCTGCCTGTGGGCACTTTTATCGGAATGATCTTGTTGTCGCAGATAGCCGCAAAGGCCCGCAGCTTTGAGGCCTATAGCGTTCCTGAAATCATTGGAACGCGTTATGGTGGAACCGCCAGGTTGCTGGCTGTGATTGCTCTGGTGATTGCCTATATGGTGATCGTAAGCTACCAGTTCAATGCTGGCGGCATGGTCCTGGAAGTGATAGCGGGCAAGAAGGACCCCGTTGCCATAGAAGTCAACGACCAGTTGACCAAGTTCCAGGTCAAGAAGGGGTATCTGGAATTCCAGCCCGACGAAGACTGGAAAGGCTCCACGAAACTCACCTTCAATGTAAGAGAAGGTGAGACCTGGTCAAGTTCTATAAAGACTTTCACCATCGATGTTGTTTCGGCCGAACATATCATTGGTGCGAAAAAGAAACTTGAAGAGGAAGGCATTAAGAACCACATTGCTATTAAGAAAAACAACATCGGAAAAATAGTAGTGGAAGGTTATGGCGCACAGGTCAGCAACAAAACAAAACTGTATCGAATCGCATCGCTACCTGAATACGGCGAGCTCGTTCTATCGGAAGCCAAATTGACGGCCAGGAAAGCGACGATCATTGCGGCTGTTTTTGTCATCGCCTATACGATGCTGGCTGGACTGTTGAGCCTTGCTTTTACTGACATCGTAACCGGGATTATTATAACTGTCTCGATGTTTATCGCTTTCCCGGTGGTATTGTGGAAGGCGGGCGGCTTCAGCGGGATGGAAGCGGCGTTTGCCGCTATGGGTGACAAACCTCAGCACATGAAGTTCTGGGGCGTTTATTCTACGACGACGCTTATCAATTACTGCCTTCCGGTGTTCCTCCTGGTCCTGGGTGACGCCAACCAATACCAGCGTATTTTCGCCAGCAAAGATGCCAAGGGAGCCAAAACGGCGGTGGTGGTCTTGATCTTCCTCGCTTTGGCTATCGAGCTGTTGATTATCGCCGCTGCCTGGGTTGCGGGCAGCATGATCCCTGACCCGGAAAACGGAAGGTATGTGCTCATCTATGCGGCCAAGAATTTCATGCCGTTGATGTTAGGCACCTTGTTTCTCGTCACCGTGGTGGGCATTATCATCTCCACCGCGGACTCGTTTCTGCTGGTCCCGGCGACGACCTTCATTAGAGACATCTATCTAACCCACATCAATCCTGAGGCTAAGGAAAAGAAGATCGTTTTTCTCAGCAGGTTCTTGGTGCTGGCATTCGGCATAACAGCTTATCTCGTTTCGCTGGCGTTCGCTGAATCCACGACCGTCTTTCGAAAAGCCCTTTACGCGTACACAGTCTACGGTTCTGCCGTTACCCCATGTTTAGTCGCTGCGCTATTCTGGAAAGGGGCAACGAAGCAGGGAGCTATTGCTTCAATTGCGTCGGGAACTGTCGTGACCCTGGCGTGGGAAGAGATGGCGTTCATAAAGAAGCTGCCTGCTTTCCTGTCAGAATTGGATGCCGTCTTGCCAGCGATAACCATATCAGTCGCCGCTCTAATCATCGTGAGTCTGCTCACTCAGAAGGGCCGTGCGGCTCACAGGGAGTAGGACATGTTTCCTCCAGCACTGTATCCTCAAAGAAGGGAACGGTTGAAAGGGCAGATTCAGACCGGAATGATTCTTTTCCTGGGTAATCAGAAAAGTCCGATGAACTACCCGGATAATCCATATCCATTCAGACAGGACAGTTCCTTTCTCTATTTCTATGGACTTGATTTCCCTGACCTGGCAGCGGTCATTGACGTGGACAATGACAGTGAAATTGTGTTCGGCGATGACCTGACGCTTGAGGATCTTGTCTGGATGGGGCGCCAGCCGGCTTTGAAAGAAAGATGTGAGGAGGCCGGGGTTCAAGAGACTCTCCCGCTCGATCAATTGCAGTCCGTGCTCGGAAAGGCTGTTCAGGGGGGCAGAACAATTCACTTGCTTCCGCAGTACAGGCCCGAAAACACGTTGAAAGTCAGCCAAGCAGTTGGGATAAACCCTGCCGCAGTCCACGATCATGTTTCTGAAACACTGATCAAGGCCGTGGTGGCGCAGAGGTCCATAAAGACAAAGGAAGAGATTGAAGAAATCGAATCGGCTCTTGAGATTGCCTACGAAATGCACACGCAGGCGATGAAGATGACGAGGCCAGGTGTGTACGAAAGAGAAGTCGTGGGGGCGATGGAAGGGATTGCTCTTTCCAGAGGAGGGAGTCTCTCTTTCCCGACGATTTTCTCAGTTCATGGGGAGATACTCCATAACCACTTTCACGGAAACAGAATGGATGAGGGCGATCTCGTAGTGAACGACTCAGGTGTGGAATCCTCGTTGCACTACGCCAGCGACATTACCAGGACGATTCCCGTAAGCGGGAGATTTACCGAGAAGCAAAAGGAAATCTATGAAATTGTGCTTGATGCGCAAGAAAGAGCGATCGAAGCCGTGAAGCCGGGTGTTGAATTCAGGAGTATCCATCGCCTCGCTTGCACGGTCCTCCTCGCCGGCCTGAAGGAAATTGGAATCGTGAAAGGCGACGTTGAGGAGGCTGTCGAAGCGGGAGCGCACACGTTGTTCTTTCCATGCGGCCTCGGGCACATGATGGGACTGGACGTCCATGATATGGAGGGTCTTGGTGAGGATTACGTCGGGTACACCGATACGATTAAGCGACGACCCGAATTTGGCTGGCGTTCCCTCAGGCTCGCGAAAGCGCTTGAGCCGGGCTTTGTCGTCACGGTCGAGCCAGGTATCTATTTCATCCCCGAATTAATCGACCGATGGCGAGCCGAAAGAAAATGCTCCGAGTTCATCAATTACGATAAGGTGGGCGAGTACCGAAATTTCGGCGGCGTGAGAATAGAAGATGACGTTCTGGTGATCGAAGACGGTTGCCGCGTACTCGGGAGACGGATTCCAAAGACTGTGCAAGAAGTTGAGGACATGACTTCTCGTTAGGGGGAGTTGATTGGGGTTGCAGGTCTATCACGAACGAAGGATTTTAGACGCGGCAGGCGTCGCCATTTTCAATGTCTGGACAGATATTCTGAAGAGACTACACAGGGAAGGAATGAGAATGGAAGAACCCGAAGAGCTCCTCTTAAGGTTGCTGGCCTGTGCTGGGCTTGTCGCAATGTGCCTCTCGGCCTGCGCCGGGCCACCGGCTGAGAGGCTGAAGGTCAAGCCTGTGGTACCTTTGAGAGCAATGCCGTTTGCGCTGGAGGATGTACGACTCCTCGATGGGCCTTTCAAGCATGCGATGGACTTGAACGCGGACTACTTGCTCAAACTGGAGCCGGACCGCCTGCTCCACAATTACAGGAAATTCGCGGGGCTGGACCCCAAGGCAGAGGGTTACGGCGGCTGGGAGACCCGAGGCATCGCGGGGCACTCTTTAGGGCATTATCTTTCGGCGTGCTCATTGATGTATGCGTCCACGGGAAACCCACGGTTTCGCGACCGCGTGAACTATATCGTGGACGAACTGAAGCTCTGTCAGGATGCCAACGAAAACGGCTATGTGGCCGGCATTCCGGACGGCCAGCGTGTCTTCGCGGAGGTTGCCGCGGGGAACATTCGCACGAAGCCCTTTGACCTGAACGGCGTCTGGGTTCCGTGGTACAACCTGCACAAGCTCTTTGCCGGTCTGATTGACGCCCACCGTTATTGCAACAGCGAAAAGGCTCTGATGGTTGCCGTCAGGCTCGCCTACTGGGCCATGGCAACCACGTCGGAGCTGAACGAGGAACAGTTCCAGCGCATGCTGGCGTGCGAGCACGGCGGCATGAACGAAGTGCTGGCCAAGTTGTACGCCATCACTGGCAACAGGGAATACTTGAAGCTCTCTCGGCGATTTCATCACAAGGCCGTTCTCGATCCCTTGGCCAATCGGGTGGACTGCCTCCCCGGCCTCCACGCCAATACGCAGATTCCCAAGCTGACCGGTCTGGCGCGACGCTATGAGCTTACCGGCGACGAGAAAGATGGCGTGGCGGCGGATTTCTTCTGGGACCGTGTGGTCAATCATCACTCCTATGTGACTGGCGGCCACTGCAACCGCGAGTATTTCGGCCCACCGGCGATACCCTTTTGGTGTACCCCGGGCCGAGAAGCTCCGTCCGGTTCGAACTGCTGCGCGAGGGGATCGAAGACTATGAAAAAATCCGCATCCTGCGTGCAGAGCTGAAAAACAAAGGCGAAAAAGGGAAACAACAACTGAGGGCGCTGGATGAAGTGTTGAAGTCGTTTGCCTATCCCAATTGCGGCAGTGACGGACACATTCTTGACAGCATAGTTAGAGGCAGGAGATTGCTTGTTGAGCTCTCCCGATGAAGCCTGTGTCCCCGTTGTCGCAAATTGGTTTTGAAGTGCAGCCTGTGGTGCAGGACCATTCCCCGGGTCGGCGTGGAGAAGCCATCCCTGGTTGGGCAGCGTATTGTTAGGCAGAGACCTGGACAAAAGGGGGATTGGAATAAGTTGTGTGCTCGTGCTCAGGCCTATAAGATGAAGGTAAGGAGACAAGACATGACAGAAACGTTGAAGTCGTGCGTGACTGTAATAGGTGTTCCTGTGGCATTGGCGTTGTTTCTTTGCGTTTGCCACGGTGAACCTCCGCAATCTGCCACTGACAGAGGCAACAATGAAAAGCAAGAAGGCTGGAAGGCGTCGCCCTCGCTTTCCGAAGCACTGACACGACGGCGTCCCGACATCATCTACTATGAGGGGAAAGTCCCCCGGCACAGCCTGCCCGATCCGCTGGTGACGCTTGACGGGACGAGGGTGACCAGCGCCGACATGTGGGAGACCAGGCGCCGCCCGGAGATCCTCGGGCTCTTCCGGGAGCACATGTACGGCCGAGCACCTCTCGGTCGGCCAAAGAACACGACCTTCAAGGTCTTCGATCACGACAGAAGAGCCCTTAGCGGCAAGGCGACACGCAAACAGGTGACGGTAAACCTCACCGACAAAAAAGATGGACCGAGCATGGACATCCTTATGTACCTTCCCAACTCAGCAAAAGCACCTGTTCCGCTTTTTGTTCTGTTGAATTTCGGAGGCAACCATACGATCCACCCCGATCCCGCTATCAAGGTTTCGACGAGGTGGATGCGCGGCGGCGGCAGGGCCACAGAGCAGTCGCGCGGGAGAAGCCGCCCATCCTATCCGGTGGAAAAGATTCTTGCCCGCGGCTATGGCCTGGCCACGATCTACTACGGCGATCTGGACCCCGATTATTACGACGGGTTCAAAAACGGCGTCCATGGAGCGTTTGACAAACTTGTCAATGGGAAGCGGAGTCGGGATGCCTGGGGCGCAATCGGTGCCTGGGCATGGGGTTTGAGCCGGGCCGTGGATTACTTCGAGACCGATAGTGATATTGACCACAACCGGGTTGCCGTGCTTGGTCACTCTCGTCTGGGTAAGACGGCGTTGTGGGCTGGCGCTCAGGACGAACGGTTTGCGATTGTGATCTCCAACGATTCCGGCTGCGGCGGGGCGGCGTTGAGCCGGCGACGATTCGGTGAAACGGTGCAGCGTATCAACACCAGCTTCCCGCACTGGTTCTGCGAGAGCTTCAAAAACTACAACCGCCGAGAAGATGAACTGCCGATTGACCAGCACATGCTCATTGCCCTGATGGCGCCCAGGCCAGTGTATGTGGCCAGCGCCGAGGAGGACCTGTGGGCCGACCCACGCGGAGAATTCCTGTCGTGCAAGCACGCCGCTCCGGTGTACCACCTTCTGGGCGTAAAAGGCCTGGAGGCCGACAAAATGCCTGCCCTCAACACGCCGATCCAGAAGGGCAGGATCGGCTATCACATTCGCACTGGCAGGCACGGCTTGACAGAGTATGACTGGCAGTGTTACCTGGACTTCGCTGACCGGCACATGCGGGAGGGAGGCGAAGCGGAATAAGGTTTTCGATCGGATCGGCGAGGAACAGCTATCAAGGGCGGCAAAAGGATGAACCGGCGTGATTTCCTCGACGATCTTGAGAGTATACGATGTTATTATTGCCGCTAATGTGTACAGCACTGTCTACAGAAGCGGGGATGCTATTGCCTTCAGGCTCGATGGGGCAAAGCTTGCTGAGCTGCACAGTAGGATGACTGGCCAGACACCCGATGCCCCTTTGAGCGATTTAACATTTGTTTACGATGGGATTAACGGTGCAGTTGCTCTTACTGCCCTCTTCGCTGATGCAAGAATTCCATATTTCGTTGCTCTGGGCAGTCTGCGTTATAAGTTCGGTTCTCTAAAGAAGAAAGGGACCGTATGGAAAACGATGGCAAAAGAAGCGACAGACCTTGCATCGGCAATGCTCTGGAAGAATCTGATAGCCGGTCTGCCGTACCAAGGAGTAAAGACCGTGATCATAGGCCCCGGGATACTTAAAGAAAACGGTGCTGAGACGCTGGGCTCATGCTGCTACAGATATAGGACTGTTTAGCCGTATGCTCGGCGGGCCCGACATGAACATATCCCTGGAAGATATCAGAGTTGTCGTTGAAGCCGTCAGGCAAAGATGCCAAAGTCAGTTGAGAAATGAACTAACTCTGTTGAGCCGAAGAGTTGAAAACATGCGGCTCGTGACCGCCGAAAGCTATGATAGACAGCTAAGAAGTATCGAAACTGAACCGGACGCGGTGAAGGGAACACTGCCCAAGATTCCCTCTTCGCTGACCCGGACGGACCCGATGACGACCTCAAGACCAACGAGGACAACGATTATCCACTCTCCGCGGATTCTCCCTGCATTGATGCTGGGGATAACTCAGCGCTAAACCCGCCCTGGCTGGACCTCGATGGCAATCTGCGGAAGGCGTCCGGGCGATACTCCCTGACCGTGGACATTGGAGCATCTGAGTACAACGCTCCACCCTTCGTGCTGCGAGAGGTTGTTTTGGACGAGGGCGGTGGCCTTCAGCTCACCTGGAACAGCCAGCCAAACGATACCTACCGCATCTGGTCCTGTGTGGACCTGTCAAGCGATTCGTGGCTCGAGGAGGCAACCGTCCCCGCTGGAGGCGCGGCAACCACGTGGACCGATTCCGACACGACATCTACTCGCAAGTTCTACAGGATCGAAATCGAGTGATTGGCGCCTGACGTTGGTGCCGCACATCTGCGGATGAAGAACCGGCGTGGAACCACAAGGAACTCTGACCAAGATGGGACAAAACAACACGTGTCTTCGGGCCCGAGGACTGGGAAACTTCTCGATGACAGGACGTATCCTCCAACGGGCAAAAATCGGTTCCCCGAATGCGTAACAGGCGATATGGTTTTAACGAACTGGCGTAATGACAACTACAACACAGAAAAAGGCAATTATTCCACATATCTCGACCAACGCCGCGAATCCCAACTTCTCAGCCTTCGGCTCCCTGCATGTTTTGGTCGTAAGGACCCAAATGTCGTTTTTATCCTTTCCGCGCCTGTGCGTACTTCAGATGTCGTAATTCCCCAGTTGGCAAACCTGATGCTGGTCATCCCAAAAGATTGCGCGAAGCGCCTCGGTGATGAAGAACAACGAGTATGCGAGCCGGTAGAAAAAGCAAGGAGATCGACAAGACGCCAGGGTGAAGTCTGCGTGTGCCGACATAGGTTGTTCAGCGCAAAGCCAGCGTCTCCGTCTTTACATTGAGAAGTGTCAGTGACACATTCTGTCCATCCACCGGAAAGAAACATCTTGAGCAAGCAGCGCTGGCAATGTAAGAATAAGGCACTCGAGAAAAGGGATACGCAGTCAACTCAGTTTCCACTGACCGTTACTCAGGAGGACTATGATGCGTGGACAGGCCGTGACCATCTCGTGCCCAAAGACAGTGATGTTGAAGCAGAGACTTCGCTTCTTCTTTGTCGTTATTGTCGGTTTGGCGTGCCTGACGGCCGTTCAACTACACGTCGTTCGGGCAGAGGACCCGCGAACAGACTGGAAAGCTGGCGTGGCGTCGGTGGTCATTACGCCGGAGCAATCAATGTGGATGGCGGGGTACGCGGCGAGAACAAAACCTTCGGAGGGAAAAGTCCACGACTTGCGCGCGAAGGCGCTCGCGTTGGAAGATGCGCGTGGCACCCGGCTGGTGATCGTTGCGGTGGATATTCTCGGTATTCCAAGGGCATTAAGAGACCGTCTAGAGAAGGAATCCGGTCAGCGCTATGGACTTCCCCCGGAAGGACTATTGCTGAACGCGTCCCACACGCACTGCGGGCCGGAGGTGAACGAGTTGATGGCCGTGGTGTGGGGTGTGCCAACGGAGCGAGTTCGGCAGAGCCAGGAGTACGTAAAGGCGCTCCAGCAGAAGCTGCTGCGGCTTGTCGGTGAGGCGATAGACAGCCTGGGTTCGTCGCGGCTGGCTTACACGCACGCTCGGGCTGGCTTTGCCATGAATCGGCGGCTGAAAACCGATGGGGGCTTTGTGATTCGCCCCCAATCCCGACGGGCCAGTGGATCACGATGTCCCCGTTTTGCGAGTCGACAGCCCGGACGGCGAATTGCGAGCCGTTTTGTTCGGCTACGCGTGTCACTGCACCACCCTCAGCTTTTACCAGTTCTGTGGCGACTACGCCGGTTTCGCGCAACAGTATCTGGAAGAGGCCCATCCGGGTACGATGGCTCTGTTCATGGCAGGGTGTGGGGGCGACCAAAACCCGTACCCCCGTCGTACCCTGGCTCAGGCGGAGCAGCACGGCCGCGCCTTAGCCAATGGAGCCGAAGCGGCATTGATCTCGCCGCCGCGTCCGCTCGGCGGGCCGTTGCGGCTGGCCCTTGAAGAGGTGTCCCTGCCGTTCGCCGAACCACCCACCCGCGAGCAGCTTGAGGAGCGAGCGAAGTCCAATAACCAGTACGTGCGTCGTCACGCGGAAGTGCTGCTGAAAGAGCTGGAGCAAACGGGCGGAATCCGCAGAACCCACCCGTACTTGGTGCATGTTGTCCAGTTCGGCGACGACCTGACCATGGTGGCGCTGGCTGGCGAGGTTGTGGTGGGCTATTCGCTCCGCTTGAAGGCTGAACTGGCGGGTCCGCCGGTGTGGGTGGCTGGCTACTCGAACGACGTCTTCGGCTACGTACCTACGGCGCGAATACTGGAGGAAGGCGGCTACGAAGCTGTCGTGTCCGCGATGTACTACGGCCTGCCCGCCCCCTTTGCGCCATCGGTTGAAAAGCTAATCGTGGCTAAGGTGCACGAGCTGGTTGGCAAAGTCAGGACGCGCGGGAGCACCGGACGCGACGGCAAATAGGGTTTGAAACATTTGGAGCACCGATTGACCGAATGACCACTGCGACAACGGAGGAAGAACCAGTGATGAGATACTTACCTCGACGCGGTGTTGCCCTGGTGGCGCTGATCTCCCTGCTTTCGGCTTGTTGGATGGGGACGGCAAGAGGGGCAGACGGCGCGCCAGAGGGAAGCGAGCCGGAGAACGTGCTGGCTTGTCGTCTGGCAAGCTATGGGAAGTTTCAGGACGTTGCCTGGACCCATCTGCCATCTATCGGTATCAAATATGTGTTCTTAAACGTGCCCGCCCCCGATCAAGTCGAAGCCACTAAGAAGCGGCTGGTTGAGCATGGCTTGATCGCGGTAGTGTTGCGAGGCGACGCCGATCTCTCAAAGGCGTCCGGCGTTGGCAGACTGGCGGCACAACTGGAGATCTGCGAGAGGATGGGGGTCAAGTACATGTTCTTATCAGCGAAACGCCGCGGGGCCGAAAAACGGGTCATCTATGAGCGCTTGCGACAGGCAGGCGACACTGCGAAAAAGCACGGGGTGACGATCGCTCTCGAGACCCATCCGGACCTGGGGACGAATGGAGACGTGCACCTCGAGACCATGAAACAGATCAACCATCCGAATGTTCGAGTTAACTTCGACACGGGCAATATTCATTTCTACAACAAGAACACCGACGCTCCCACCGAGCTAAAAAAGATCATTGATTACGTGGCCACCGTTGAGGTGAAGGATCACAACGGGGAGTATATGACCTGGAACTTTCCACCGCTGGGTCGGGGCGTGGTCAACATTCCGGAGGTGCTGCGAATCCTCAAGGAACATGGCTACAGTGGGCCGCTGACCATGGAGATCGAAGGGATCGAAGGCGTCAAATGGGATGAGGCCGAAACGAAGAAGAACATCGCGGACTCGGCTGCGTACCTCCGGTCGCTCGGTAACTTCGAATGATCACACGGTTCGACTGTCGTTAATCATATTATTACCGTAATCCTCGCCGCTGTGGGAAAAGACGTATAAGTTGGCTAAGTGCTATTATCGCGAGAGTCGCGGAATCGCCTCGGCGGCTCGTCGCGCCGATTAAAGCTTAATCAAGGAGGTCACGCAATGACAGACACAATGACCAGAGGCCGGTTTTATTTATCCCTCTTCTCAATGGGCCTTCTGTTGATGGTCTGGGTCGCCGGTGGCGCTGAAGCGGTCAAGAGATCGGAGCAATCCAACTCCTCAGGCAGACTGATTGCCCGCACGTACAATTCAGGATTCGAATTGGCGCACGACACCTATAACGGGATGGGCACTGGTAGCGACGGCAAGATTTACTACGTGCTCTCCTCGGAATCGTTCAAAATCGGCGCGCAGATGTACTGTCACGATCCGGCTACCGACAGAATCGAGCATCTGGGCGACCTCAGAGAAGCGTGCGGCGAAAAGGGGTTGAAAACGATTGCCCAGGGCAAGTCTCACGTGAACTTCGTGGAGTGCAACGGCAAGCTCTACTTCGCAACGCACGTCGGGTACTACTCCATCATAGATGGAATGGAGAAGATCGGCGTGCCGCCGACTGGGTTCAAACCGTATCCGGGTGGGCATTTCCTGGCCTACGACATGACCGCAGGGAAATTTCAGGATCTGGCGACGGCTCCCCGGGGCGAGGGCATTCTATCCATGGCCATGGACACCCGGCGAGGTCGCCTCTACGCCATCACCTGGCCGACCGGTCACTTTATCCACTATGACCTGGCCACCAAGAAGCTAAAGGATCTCGGACCGGCCTCCAGACAGGGAGAAGACGGGAGAGGCGAAAACTACCGCACACTCTGCCGCTCCCTCGTCGTTAATCCAGAGGACGGCTCCGTCTATTTCACTACGGGTGACGGCGATATCCTTGGCTAAAGATATGACCGGGACTCCATCGAACTCGTGGAGGGCGAGGATATGAAGAAGGATTACTTCGGACTCTATGATCCGACTTCGCCCGGTCACATGGGATATAACTGGAGGCAAACGATCTGGTGTGAGCCGGAAGGGGTGACCTACGGGGTGCATGGAAATTCCGGCTATCTCTTCCGTTTCGATCCTCGTATTCCGAGAGTAGAAGTCTTAGAACGCATCACCTCTCTACCTTCCAAGCGAAGTGGAATGTTCGACCAGTTCAGCTACGGGTATCTCGGTTTTGCTCTGGGTCCTGATGGGCGTACCCTTCACTACCTTACCGGCGGACCGGTCTACGTGGGCGGCAAGAGAGTGGTTGGCAAGAAGGAGACAGCCATGGGCGAATCCAAAGGCATTGAGAACCTCCACTTGATCACCTACGACATCCCGACGGGAAAGTACACCGACCACGGCCCCATCTTCTTCAAGAACGGCCAAAGACCGGCTTACGTGAATTCGATCGCTGTGGGAAAAGACGGGACAGTCTACACTCTGTCGAGAATCACGGAGAGCGGCCGCACGCGAACTGACCTGATCAGTATTCCCGGGCTGTTTACGAGCAAGTAGGCGGATGTTTCCCCCCGTGTCGCAGGACGCTAATAGGCATGACCCCGCGTGCTTACGTCTGTGAAAAACGTGGGACGGAAAACGGATGTGAGCAGGCAAATCCGATTTGAGACTACCGTTGGGTTTTCTTCCCAGGCGCTGTTTAAACAACCATTTACGGCACTGGCTTTTATTTCTGTTGGCGTTGAACATCGCAGTAACGCCTCAGTCTCGGGTGGGATAAGGGGACTTAGCTGCAACAACAATGCGAAAGCATTGAGACCGGGATTCTCCGGTGCCGGGTCACGGGCAACATGCCCATGCCACGGCAGGCGAGGAGGGGGTCCTTCTCATCTTCCTCTCTGCGCCTTCGCGCCTTTGCGTTAGTCTCCCTTTCCCCTCTTCCCCCTCGCAAGCGGGTATCCGCCCGTAACTGTCACCATGAAAGCGGGGTGGTCTCCGGCGGCGGTGTGTGGTAAAACCGCCCTGACGCCAAGACCAGGGCGGGTGACCAAACCAACGGGGTCGCAGATGCGCCCCAAACCAAAGAAAGGAGT
>Ga0209979_1001056_pt1 | contig 32306 bp, 32 predicted proteins | sample AnhtaG_FD_183114 | JGI IMG/M metagenome (GOLD analysis project Ga0209979, IMG submission 183114) | Deep subsurface microbial communities from Anholt, Denmark to uncover new lineages of life (NeLLi) - Anholt_01485 metaG (SPAdes) (version 2) | ecosystem: Environmental > Aquatic > Marine > Oceanic... | reverse complement strand
GGCCAACCATAGAACGTGAAGCGGCAATTTTGATTAATCTTACAGCGGCGCTGACACTCTCTCACAAACAAAAAAGGAGGTAGAAATTGTCAGCACTCATCAGCTCTAAAAGCCCGGACCGTCTTTTCCGGCGATATTCTGGTAACCCCATACTTACGCGCTCACTTTGGCCTTATCCGGTGAATGCGGTTTTTAACCCAGCGGCCACCAAATTTCAAGGTGAGACAATACTGCTGGTTCGGGTCGAGGATCTGAGAGGTTTCTCGCACTTCACCGTAGCCAAAAGTAAGGATGGCAAAACAAACTGGCGCATCTCCCCCCATCCTACTCTGAAACCAGAGATTAGTGCGGGGGAGGAGCAATACGGTCTTGAAGATCCTCGAATTGTCTGGCTAAAGGAAGAGAAGAAATACGCTATTACTTACGTCTCTTTTTCAACCGGCGGGCCTCTAGTTTCCCTGATGACGACCGAAGATTTTGAGAACTTCCATCGAATGGGTCCTTTGCTACCACCGGAGGATAAGGATGCTTCCTTGTTTCCTCGCTCTTTTAAAGGCCGATTTGCCCTGATTCACCGACCCATCATTAGGGGAGAGGCCCACATATGGATCTGCTTTTCACCTGATCTGAAGCATTGGGGAGATCACCAAGTGCTTGTTCCAACGAGAGCGAGATGGTGGGACTGCCACAGAGTGGGGTTGGGACCGCCCCCGATCGAAACTCCCGAAGGCTGGCTGCTTATTTATCACGGAGTTAGACGAGCTGCCTCCGGTAGCATTTATCGAGTTGGTCTGGCGCTCCTGGACCTGGATGAGCCACGGAAAGTAATTTTTCGCAGCGATCAATGGATCTTAAGCCCTACCGAAGCCTACGAGCAGACAGGGGATGTGCCAGGCGTTGTTTTTCCCACTGGGGCAATTGTAGACAGGGACAGTAATGAACTTTGCCTCTATTATGGGGCAGCTGATACAGTAGTGGGCCTTGCCACGGCTGATCTAGGTGAGCTCATCCAGTCTATCAAGCGAGGTGTATGAACGAATCGCCCTGCTTTATCGCCCGGAACTAGCTACGAGAAAGAGCTAAACAGCCCATTTAGGCGATTTCTTAAATGGTCTCCAATAAAGAGCTTCAGGGCATAATTTCTTTAAAGTACAGAGTTATCAATGATCCTAACTATGGGGACAGATGTCCCAATAGTAAAACAGGGCCGGCGTAGTTACCACCGCCTTACATTATCTTAAGGACGGGGATGAGGTAGGAATCAGGGGACCACTGGGAAACCACTATCCGGTTGATATCTTTAAGGGTAAGAATATGGTTATCATAGGTGGTGGTTTTGCCTTCACTACTTTAAGGGCTCTAATAAAATATCTACTCGCCTTCAGGGAAGATTTTAAGGATATCACCATAATATATGGAGCAAGAACCCCTGGGATGCTTCTCTACAAAGAGGAACTTAAGGAGTGGGAGAGGCGGAAAGATTTGAAAGTTTATGTAACTGTTGATGAAGGCAATGAAGCATGGCAGGGATTGGTTGGATTTGTTCCGAGGATTGTGGAAAAGATGGTCCGGTATTCAGCCTTGCCCAGTTAGAAAGCCTACCTAAAGAGTATTAATCAAACATCTTCCCCTTAAAATTTTCCCTTGAGGAGACTAAAGCTGCTGTAATTACTCCGCTTCGGTCAGTGGCGAAGTTGACCTTGACAAATAAATAGAACAATGTAAAATTTCAGTAAAAATAAATCAAAATAAGTTAAAATGAAAAATAGTACTCTCCAAATTGGGAAGACTATTCGGAAGATAAGATTAGAGAAAGGAATAACTGCTAAAGAACTTGCCCAAAAAACTAATCTAAGTGCCAGCCTGATCAGTCAAGTAGAAAGAGGTTTGATTACACCCTCTCTTCCCACCTTGGTAAAAATTTCTAACGCAGTAGGAGTACCTTTGGTCTCTTTTTTCTTAGAGACTCATGCTAAACCTCTGATAAAGAGACGCCGCAGAAAAAAACTTCTTTTATCATCATCCGGGGTTGCCTTCCAGCTACTGTCACCAGCGGAAAGCAGAAAAATTGAGTTTTTATTGGTTGAAATCGAGGGGAAAGACAGTGACTATGAGTTAGTGTCCTATTCTGGAGAAAAATGTGGATATGTAATTAAGGGTAAGATGGAAATTATGTTGGGCGACAAAGAATATTATTTAGAGGAAGGGGATAGTATTTATTTTCAAAGTACTATCCCTCACCGATTCAAAAGTGCTACCGGAGAAAAGACAGTCTCAATCTGGGCAATAACTCCTCCTTCATTTTAAGCATAGATTGATTTCCAATGGCAAAGGTGCCTTATAAATAAATATGGGGGATTGTGGTGGGAAGATTAAAGGAAAATCTACCCTGCAATTCAAAGAGTTTCTCAGGAGGAGAAAAGTGTCATTCTTAATTATTAGTGTCGATGAAAAAAAATGCATTGGGTGCAGAATATGTGAGATTGTCTGTTCTTTAACTAAAGAAAAGAAGGTAAATCCAGATAGAAGTAGAATAAAGGTGTATAGTTTATACCCCCACATAGATCTTCCTGTAGTTTGTAGACAATGTAGTGATGCTCCCTGTGAAAAAGCTTGCCAGGATGAAGCTATCTCCCGTAATCAAAATAATACTATGGTAATTGATTCTGATAATTGTACAGGTTGTGATTTATGCGTGGAAGCTTGCCCATTTGGAGCTATTTTTCTTCATCCAGAAACCAATATAGCTATAACCTGCGATCTGTGTGAGGATGAGCCTGTTTGTGTTAAATATTGCCCTACAGGATCTCTTAGTTACACCCTTTGGGAAGATTCCCTTGAAGCAAAAAGGGGGTCAGAAAAAGCACTTTATGAGAAATTTCACCTGAAGGAATAAAGTTATGAGAAGATATGGCGGGTATCAGGGAACATTGTTAAGGATAAATCTTACTTCAGGAAAAATAGGAGAAGAAAAATTAACTGATAATTTAGTTGAAAATTATTTAGGAGGAAGGGGTATTGCCTCAAAAATACTTATGGATGAGCTTAAAGCTAACATTGACCCTTTGGGCCCGGAAAATAAAATTATTTTTATCACCGGGCCTTTAACAGCTACAGTAATTCCTACTACTTCCCGACTTTGTATTTCCGCCAAATCTCCTCTTACCCGCCTTGTTGGTTGTGGATTTAGTGGTGGTCATTTTGGTCCAGAATTGAAGTTTTCTGGGTATGATGGTTTAATTGTCGAGGGGAGGTCAGACAGACCTGTTTATATCTGGATAAACCATGGAAAAGTAGAAATTAAAGATGCAACTTACCTTTGGGGCAAAGATACTTTTGAAACAGAAGATTTAATTAAGAAAGAGCTTCAGGATAAAAGAATCGAAGTTGCCTGCATTGGACAGGCAGGAGAAAATAAGGTTCGTTTTGCCTCTGTAGTTCATCATAAGCACTTCTTGGTGGGTCGAAGAGGTATGGGGGCAGTAATGGGTTCCAAAAACCTTAAAGCAGTAGCTGTAAAAGGTAAGGGGGGGATAAATGTGGCCTCCAGCCCTGAAAAAATATGGCAAGTTTATGATGAAGTTCTGGAGATTATGAATAAAAACCCGGTAGTAGCTCTTTTTCATGACCATGGAACAGCTGCCTCTGTTGGTTTAGTTAATCAGTTAGGTTTTATGCCTACCAGAAATTTTCAATCAGGAGTATTTGAAAAAATTTCCTCTGTAGATGAAAAAGCATACTTCAGCCTTTCTTTTAAGCCTTTTTCCTGTTGGGGATGCCCGGTGTACTGCAGGAGAATTCTCAAGGGTAAGGAAGTTACCTGTGCCCGCCCTGAACATCAAACTACTTTTGCTCTTGGCTCACTATTGGACAATGGAGATACTGAAGAAGTTATGCGGGCAAATCTTCTTTGTGATCAATACGGACTGGATAGTATCTCTACAGGAGGGACAATTGCCTTTGCTATGGAATGCTACCAGAGAAAAATCATTACTAAAGAGGATACAAAGGGATTGGATCTTAGCTGGGGGAATTCTAGGGCAATTAATAAACTGATTGAAATGATTGCTTTTAGAGAGGACTTTGGGGACATTTTAGCTGATGGTTCCTATCTGGCCGCGGAAAAAATAGGCCGTAATTCCCAAAAATATGCCATGCAAGTTAAAGGATTGGAAATTCCAGGATATGACCCCAGAGGAGCTAAAGGTATTGGTTTAAATTATGCAACTGCTCCCCGGGGTGCAGATCATAACGATGGCTGGACAATTGCCGAAGAATTATATGTAGAGGGAGTAGATAGACTAACCATGGAGGGCAAGGGGAAATTAACCAAGGAGATTCAGGACAAATCAAAAACTATTGATTCAGCCATATTCTGTATGTTTGCCCTGGATTTTGGATATACTTTGGAGTTTATTTCTACCTGTATTACAACAATAACAGGAATGAAAATGAGTCCAGAAAAAATTTTAGAGATAGGGGAAAGAATCTCTAATTTAGAGAGATTGTTTGCCTTAAAGGAGGGCTTTAAGGGAAAAAATGATGATGTCCTCCCCTCCAGATTTATCCAGGAGGAGCTACCATTTGGTGCTTCCAAAGGTGAAAAACTGGACTTGGAGACAATGTTAAGAGATTACTACAGGGTAAGAGAGTGGGACGAAGAAGGTTTTCCCACTGGAAAAAAATTAAGAAGTCTTGGGTTAGAGGAATACCTTAATCTGTTAAAAATAAAGGATAAATAAGGGAGCACTTCCCCTTGAATATTTTATTGGTGTTAAATCCCGGTTATAGAAAATTTTCGGGAAACTGGCAAAGGAGGATTGACCATGAAAGATGCTCGTGGCAAGATCAGGTACTTAATGACTCCTGGCCCGGTGGAAGTCTCACCAAGAACTCTAAGGGCTCTCTCATCTCCCATAACTCATCACTACTCTCCTGAATTTATTGATTTTTTCCAGGATACCACCCAAAAACTCAAAAAAGTATTTCAAACAGAAAAAGACCTCATAATCATGCAGGGTGAGGCAGTGGTAGGTTTAGAGGCATCAGTGGCTAATATTTTGGATCCAGGAGATAGGGTTCTTGTTTTAGATAATGGGCCCTATGGAGCCTGGTTCGGCATTTATGTGGAAAATCATGAGGGAGAGGTAGTGAGGTTAAAAGAAGATTATACTAAAGCGATAGACCCTGAAAAGGTAAAAGAGAAATTAGAAAAGGAAAAAAATATTAAGGCCATTACTCTGGTTCATATGGATACACCGGTAGGAATTACCAATCCAGTAGAGGAAATTTGCAAGTTAGCCAAACAATTTGAAGTTTTGACCATAGTAGATTCTGTAGCAGCTCTAGGAGGAATGCAAATTAAACCAGATGAGTGGGAAATCGACATTTGCATTTGTGGTTCACAAAAGTGCTTTTCCTCTCCCCCTGCCCTGGCACCTATTTCTGTTAGTAAAGAGGCCTGGGAGGCTATGGAAAAAAAGAAAAAGCCTTTGCGGAATACTTACCTTAGTATGCTGGATTACAGGGAAACCTGGATAAAAAATAAAAGCTTTCCTTTCACTCCCTTTGTTTCTGAAGTATACGCTCTTAATGAATCCATTACAGAAATTTTGGAAGAAGGTCTAGAAAATGTTTTTGCCCGGCATAAGAAAGTTGCCCGGGCTGTAAGAGACGCGGTAGAGGCGATAGGTCTGAGGTTGTGGCCAGAGTCTAAAGAGATTGCTTCTGATACTGTTACCGCTATACGGGTTCCTCAAGGAATAAATGATGAAAAACTGAGAAGAATTATGGCTGAGGAATATGGGGTGCTTATTGCAGGAGAAGTTCCTGGGCTAAAAGGAGAGATCTTTAGAATAGGACATATGGGTTATAGTGCATATTTAGATAATGTTTTGGTAACTATTGCCGCTTTAGAGAAAACTTTACAAAAGTTGGGTTTTCCGGTGAAAATAGGCAGCGGAGTGGAAAAAGTCTTAAACTATTTTTAGATAATAGTTCCTTTTTTAGTTCTGTTTGATTGCTACCATCAATGAACAAAAGTAAAAGGAGAGTTTAATGGTAGATTTGAGAGTAAATTTTGCTGGCCTTAAGCTTAAAAATCCTTTTATTGTGGCTTCATCAGAGCTCACCAATACGGTGGAGAAAATTAAACTTGCAGAAAAATACGGAGCCAGTGCAGTAAGCACTAAACTTTGTTTTTTAAAAATCCCTTTTTACGCTAAACCCTATCATATCGTAGAACGTAGGTCTGGCTTTTTTTCTCCTTCTGGTGATAGACTTACTGTAGAACAGGCTCAAAAATTGATCGATGCTGCTAAAAAGGAGACTAATTTGGCCATTATTGCAAATATGATGGGACCTGGTGGTGACCTGGCAGGATGGGCTACTTTAGCCAAGAAGTTAGAAGAGGCAGGAGCAGATATGATTGAAATGAATATGTCCTGTCCCAATATTGGTCTTATGGCAAAAGAGTTAGCTATAGAAGCTCCACCAGAATTAGGAGCTGTCCTGGGACAAAATCCTGGTTTAGCCAGAGAAGTAACTCGTGCTGTTGCAGGGGCAGTGAATATCCCTGTGATGGCTAAGATGACCCCGGAGGCTAATACTCCCATGGTGGCCCAAGAGTGTGCAAAAGGAGGAGCATCGGCGGTATCAGCAATTAATTGCCCACAATCTTTACCAGGTGTAGACATTTACAATGAAGGAAGGCCAATTTATCCCAATACCAGGAACCAATCTTTTGCCGGCCTGTGTGGTCCCTGGATTAGACCATTGGCTTACAGGCATGTAGCACAAATTAGAATGCGTCTCCCAGGGCTGCCCATTGCCGGGGGTGGCGGTCTTGCTAGCTGGCGCCACATAGTAGAAATAATCATGTATGGAGCAACAGTGCCTACGTTTTGTACAGTTTTTTATCTACGGGGATTTGAAGTACTCCCCAAATTTGAAGAGAAACTCGTTAAGTACATGGATGAGATGGGTTATTCCACTTTAGATGATTTTCGGGGAATGGCTTTAAAATCCATTGTTCCCCCGGATAGGGTTGAATATTTAAATATTGTTCCAGAAATAGATTTAGAAAAGTGTAATGGGTGTGCTATTTGCACTCATAACGGTCATTGCCCGGTGCTAAGTTTAGTCGATGATAAAGCTAAGATTGTTAGGAAAAATGAGTGCTACGGTTGTGGGGTCTGTTACTGGATGTGCCCAAGAGATGCAATTGCTATGGTTAATGAGGAAACGGGAGAGAAAATAAAGCTGCCTAGTTTTTAGGGGGATAAAAATGGCCTACCAGGATTTGCGTAAATACTTAAATGTTCTTACTAGCAGGGGCTTAATGAAATGGGTTGAAAAAGAGGTAGATAAGGATTGGGAAATTACCTGTATTGCTGGTAAAGTTTTTCGACGAAAATTAGAGAAAAGATTTGCTCTGGGATTTAAGAAAGTAAAGGGATATTCCTCCTCTGTAGTAGTAGGCACTATTGCTGCATCAAGAGAAGTTTATGCTGCCGCTCTTGAGATAAGCCCTGAGGTTAATCAAATTATATCCAGGTGGGATCAAGCTTTAGCTTATCCCAAAAACCCAGAGATGGTCGCTAATGGTGTTTGTCAAGAGGTAGTAAGAGAAGGCAGAAAGGTGAATTTAAATTGGTTTCCTATCCCTACCTGGACTCCGGAAAAAGACCCTGGTCCTTATATTACTGCTCCTTGTATGATTACCAAAGATCCAGAGAATGAAATAAGAAACGTGGGAATTTACAGAATGCAGGTTAAGAGTGCTGATAAGACAGGAGTGCTATGGGACCTGCCCAGCCAGCATGCTGCTATTCATTTTGCTAAGTATGAAGCTAAGCAAAAGCCCATGCCTGTAGCCGTAGCTATAGGGGTAGATCCTTGTATTCTTATGGCTGCTGCCGCCAAAGTTCCCTTGGGAGTGGATGAGCTAGCTGTAGCTGGGGGATTGAGAGGAAAAGCCATACCTTTAGTAAAGTGCAAAACTATAGATCTGGAAGTTCCGGCCACGGCAGAAATAGTTTTAGAAGGGGAGATCTTACCAGGAGAAAAAGAAATAGAGGGTCCTTTTGGAGAGTACACCGGTTATATGGGTGGTCCTTACCAGGTTCCTTTATTTCATATAAAATGTATCACTCATCGTAAAGACCCCATTTATCAGGCCTTGCACAGCCAGATGCCTCCCAGTGAGAGTAGCCTCTTGCGTCAAATTCCAGAAGAAGCCAATGTTTACAAACATTTAGTGCAGCAGTTAAAAATTCCCGGCATTATCGATGTTCATTTACCCGAGTCAGGAGGAAGTTACGCTGTTCTCTGGATAAGAATGAAGACAAGTTACCCAGGCCAGGCTCAGCAAGTTCTTTCTGCTGCCTGGACTCATCATCCTACCTTTGCCAAGTGGATTGTAGTTACGGATGAAGATATTGATATTAGAGACCCTTTTATGCGAGAGTGGGCTCTTAGCTGGAGAGTAGAACCTTGCAGGGATGTTCACATCCTCCCTTCCACTTCTTCTTTGCTTTTAGATCCTTCCGCAGCCCCACCCGATGTTCCTTTGTGGGAGAGACCTCTTTCCTCTAAGGTTTTAATTAATGCTACTAAGAAATGGAAGTATCCAGAGATAGCTCTACCTCCTTCTAAATATTTGCAGAAAGTGGAAGAAAGATGGGAAAAATATGGATTATGATTGGGGAGAAAACTAATGAAAGAATATGATATTAGCAAAGTTGCGGTAGTGGGAACTGGGGTGATGGGAAGCGGGATTGCTCAAGTATTCGCTCAACAGGGATTTTCCGTAATTGTGAATGATCTAAATGAGGATATTTTGCAGAAGGCTAAAAAGAGGATAGAAAATAATTTGTATCTTTTTCATCAAGAGGGGGTATTATCTAAGGGAGATCTTAAAGGAGCCCTGCAAAACTTGACTTTTTCCAGCCAGCTGGATGAAATCAGTGGTGTAGACATAGTGGTGGAAGCTATTCCGGAGCAAATAAAACTCAAGCAGGCCCTTTTTCAAAAGTTGGACAAAATGTTTTCTTCTGAAGTGATCCTGGCTACTAATACTTCTGGAATTAGTATTAGCTCGATTGCTTCGGTAACAAAAAGACCAGATCGAGTGGTAGGAATGCATTGGTGGAATCCTCCTTATATCATTCCCGTGGTTGAGATAATCAAAGGAGGAAAAACAAAGGAAGAAATAGTTGAGGCGGTTCGTGAGTTAGTAGTTAGATTAAAGAAAAAGCCGGTGTTGGTAAAAAAAGATATACCTGGATTTTTAGGAAATAGGATGCAATATGCCCTAATGCGTGAAGCAGTCCATTTACTGGAGGAAAAGGTAGCCAGCGCAGAGGATATTGATACTATGGTGAAGGCTGGTTTTGGTTTCAAATTTCCCGTAATTGGTCCTTTGGAGACCATCGATATGGCAGGGATGGATATTTTCTATAATGTTTCTCAATATTTATATAAAGAACTAGACTCCTCTAAACAACCACAAAAGTTAGTGGAAGAGAAAGTAAGGCAAAAAAAATTAGGAATGAAAACTGAGGAGGGTTTCTATGATTATAAAAAAATTGACTCAAACAAGTTAAATCAAGAAAGAGTTAAAAAGTATATTAGGTTATTAAAAGAACTTGGTTACTATTAATCAGGAAAGGAGGATATATAAGAATGAAGTCCTTTACTACTCTAATTAAAGGAGCAAGGTTAATTGTAGAGGAATGTATGAAAGTAGAGTCCGGGAATTCTGTTCTAATTATTACTGACTCTGGGCATCTTTCTGAAGCTCAGGCTTTAAGTGGTGCCTGTTGGGCAGTAGGAGCCAGCCCGGTTATCGCCGATGTTACTCCTCAGGTAACCGCAGCATCAGTTTCTATGAAAGCTCCCATGCAGCCTCCCTCTAATTTAGCTTCTGCCATGGTTAACTCTGATGTAATTCTAATTACTACGGTAATGGAATGGGCAAATCGTTTTGCTCATGTGGACCCTGTTCGTCAGAGCTGTGATAGAGGAGCTAAGATTGCTTCTGTAGAGGAAGGAATGGGAGAATGGGATTTAACCTCTGAAGATATTGTCAATACTGTAAGGAGGACCGAGAAAATTATCCAGGCAATGCAAGGGGCAAAAGAGGTAAGAGTAACCTCACCCTCTGGTACAGATGCGATGCTTTCCTTAGAGGGAAGGCCTCCTTTAAAAGTGGTTCCCATAAAGGGAAAAGGAGAAATGATGGGCCCAATTCCTTTGTGGGGAGAGGTGGCTTATGCTCCTTTGGAGAATCGAACTGAGGGAAAAATCATCTTTGATGGAATTATGTTAGGAGTGGGAGTTCCTGGTTCCTTAGAAAATCCCATTGAGCTTACTGTTAAGGGGGGGCGAGCAGTGGAGATTGAAGGAGGAGAGGAAGCTAAAAGGTTAAGGGAGGTTATTAAGGGATCTGATGAGAATGCCAATGTCATTGGAGAATTTGCCCTGGGTACCAGCGAAAAAGAAGTCTATGGTTCTCCTTCGGAAAAGGGAATGTTAGGGACAGTCCATTTTGCTTTAGGGGATAATTCTCATTGCTATCCAGGGGGACAAAATGTAAGTAAACTTCATTTAGATGGTTCAATAAGAGATGTTACAGTTGAGGTAAATGGAAAGAAAATTATTGACAAAGGTAAACTGGTTATTTAGGAGAAAGGAATGCAAGTAAAGGTAGTTTCCTTAAAAGAGGGAGAGAGAATTAATTTAGAAAATAATAGCTGGAGTTGTCATTTATTAACCAAAAATACTGTGGGATCAAAAAAGGTAATGCTCGGGGTATCAACTTTTACTCCGGGCACTGATACTCCTCAAAAAGTTCATGAGGAAGAAGAGCTTTGTTTTGTAACTAAAGGAAAGGGAAGTATTACTGTGAAGGGAAAAGAGGTTCCTTATACTTCTCCCTCGGCTATTTATATTCCTGCAGGAGTTCCTCACGGAGTAAAAAATACCGGAGATGAAGATGTAATAATGATTTATGTTTTTTCTTATCCAGAATATCCTCCTACTAATGATGCCAAAGATTTGCAAGGAAGGGAAAATGTCTAATGGATCAGATAGCTACAGGGGAAAGCTATTAAGGGTTAATTTAACTAATAGCTCTTCAAAGGAAGAAAAAATAGATCCAGGTATCCTGCGATCTTTTATTGGTGGCAGGGGCCTGGGAGCTGCCCTTTTGTATCAGGAAGTTGGCCCAGAGGTAGCTCCTCTAAGTCCTGAGAATAAATTAATTTTTACCACTGGCCCCTTGGTAGGAACGGCTGCTCCCTGCAGCGGAAGATTTAGTGTTAGCACTAAATCCCCTCAGACAGGAATTTATCTTTTTTCTCTTTGTTCGGGGAGATTTGGCCAGATAATGAGAAAATCTGGTTATGAGGTTTTAATAATAGAAGGAAAAGCCTCACACCCTGTTTATTTATTCATAGATGATAAGGAAGTAGCTATAAGGGATGCTGATTTTCTGTGGGGTATGAGTACTGACCAGACTGAGGAGGGGTTGAAGCGAAAGCTATCCGGCCAGGGCAGAGTTTCTGTAACCTGCATTGGACCGGCAGGTGAAAAAAAGCTTAAAATGGCTTGTCTAATAAGCGAAAAAAGAGCAGCAGGAAGAGGTGGAGCGGGAGCAGTAATGGGTTCCAAAAACCTTAAAGCAGTAGTGGTAGGAGGGAAAGATCAAGTCTCAGTGTATAATAAGGATGAATTTAAGAAAATAGTGAAAAAAGCACGCCAGCTTATAAAAAACAATTCTTTTTTGATGGACAGTATTTTCCCTTATGGAACAGCTAGTTCTGTAAATCTCACCAGTGCTTACGGAGTTTTACCTGTGCGTAATTGGCAAAGGGGCACTTTTGAGGAGGTTGATGCTCTTCGGCCCCAGGCAATGAGGAAAAAATTTGTGCTTCGGGACAAGGCTTGTCCTACCTGTCCGGTTGCTTGTTCCAAAATTACTGCTGTTTCTTCAGGATTATTTGCTGGTGCAAAGACCGAAGGACCCGAATATGAGACCATTTATGCTTTTGGAAGTGCCTGTGAAAATGGGAGTATGGAGTCCATTATTTACGCTGACATGCTCTGTGACCAGTTAGGTATGGATACTATAGCCTGCGGAGTAACTATTGCTTTTGCCATGGAGTGTTTTGAAAGGGGGATTATTAGCCCTAAGGATACTGATAATTTGGAACTTCGTTTTGGTAACGCAAAAGTAATCCCTGAAATTCTACAAAAGATGGTGAAAAAAGAAGGAATAGGCGATATTCTATCTGATGGAGTTAGGGAGGCAGCAAATCGTCTTGGGCAGGGAACTGAGCGATTTGCTATGCATGCCAAGGGCATGGAATTGGGAGGATATGACCCTCGGGGAATCAAGGCTCAAGCTTTGGTATTAGCCTGTGGTCCTCGGGGAGGTTGCCATCATGCAGGAGGGTATGTGATCGCTGCGGAGCTAACCAGTGGTAAGTATGATCGGATGGCAGTAAAAGGAAAAGGTTCCTTAGTTCGCCAGGCCCGCGATTTGCGTGCGGTAATGGATTCTGCTATTTACTGTGCTTTCCTGGCTTCTGCCTATGGATTGGATGTCGCTGCTCAACTGATTAGGGCGGCAACAGGCTGGGACATTGATGATAAAGAGCTGGCTGTAACAGGTGAGAGAATAAGTAATTTGGAAAGAATGTATAATGTGCGAGAGGGTCTCAGGCGAGAAGATGATGTTTTACCTCCCAGACTTTTGCAAGAGCCACTTCCTGATGGACCCTCTAAGGGAGAAATTCTGGAGAAGGATTTTGACTTATTAGTAGATGAATTTTATCAGGTTTGCGGCTGGGATATAAATACGGGTATTCCTTCCCGGAAAACACTCCAGCGGTTGGGATTAGATAAAGCTGACAATTAAGGCAGGGAGGAGGTGAGAGAATCAAAGCCCCGGTCAGCTTATTAATAGAAAATTTTTGGACCAGACAAAAATTAAATTGTGCTAAAAAGGAGGAATTACAAAAATGAGAAGAATTTCAACATTACTGATGGTAGGTTTGTTTACCTTAGGGTTATCAGCCAGTGCAGTATTTGCACTTGCTGAGTATCCCACGAGTAGAGCTTTAAAGGTAGCGGTAGTTTTGCCTGCCAGTGGCACCGATCAAGGCTGGAACCAGCAGGGCGCAGATTCTCTTAGGAAACTCAAAGACAAATGGCACTTAACTATAGAAGTTGCCGAGAATCAAGGATATGGTGATATCAAGCCGGTTATTCGTGATCTTGCCAGGAAAGGATTCGACCTTGTCATAGCTCATGCTTCTGGATACCAAATAGCTGCAGCGGAAGTAGCTGAAGAAAAAGGCGTAAGAGTTATAGTGATAGAAAACCCAGATGCTATTACCCCGGGCCTAATTTCTAACTCTGAAGGAGACGCTCAGGAGGGTGCTTATTTGGCCGGGGTCTTGGCAGCAAAAATGACCAGGTCAAAGATCATCGGGTGTGTGACTTCTTCTGAAGTACCTGATTGGAATAGAATGACTGTGGGATTTATGGAAGGAATTAACTCTGTAAATCCAGAGATTAAGTTCCTGTATAATGTTATTGGCGAGGCAGCTTATGAGGATGCTGCTGGGGGTAAACGAAATACGGAGGCACAGATTGCTGCTGGTGCTGATATAGTTTTTGGTATGGGTGATGGTGCTTCTTTTGGGATTATGAAAGCTTGTGAAGAAAACAAGGCAAGGGATGGCGGAAAAGTCTGGTTTATTGATGTTATCGGAGATAAACAGAGTATTGATGCTGAGCGAATACTGTTAGCTTCGGTACTGTGGGACTTTTCTGTTTGTTATGAACAGGCGTTCATTGATATCTATACTGGTAGGTTTGGTACAGATCATCACCTGACAGTGGAAAATGGTGGCATAGAGTTGGCAATCTACAAAGATGTTCCTGATGTAGTTAAAGCAGCAGTGAGGGAAGCAGAGCAGGGAATTATGAGTGGGAAGATAAAAGTTTCCAATATCCCTGATACCCGGGAAATGAGGACACTGATGAAGGAACTTCTTAGGTGACAAAGTGTTTGGGTGGGTGTTTTTCTAAAACACCCACCCATCTGGTGCAAAAATAGAGAAGGTTAAGAAAATGAGCGAGGTTCCACAAACTGTTATCAAAATGAGAGGGATTAGCAAAAGATTTAATGGGTTAGTTGCTAATGATAATATCGATTTTGATTTAAGGAGAGGCGAAATTCACGCTCTGCTTGGGGAGAATGGTGCTGGCAAGACAACTTTAATGAACATTCTTTCCGGGATGTATCAACCCGATGAAGGTGAAATTTATGTAAAAGGGAAAGAAGTCAAGATTACTTCTCCAGAGGATTCCTTAAATTTGGGTATTGGAATGGTTTATCAACATCTCAGTCTGGTACCCACTTTATCGGTGTTAGAAAATATTCTTCTGGGCACAAGCAAAAGATTTTTTCTTCCTAAAAAGCATACCGAAAAAAAATTTGAAGAAACTACCAAGCATTACGGGCTGTCTGTAGATCCGGATACAGAAATATGTCAATTATCCGCAGGAGAGCAACAAAGGGTTGAGATTGTTAAACTATTTTATCGTGGCTCAGAGGTTCTCGTTCTTGATGAGCCAACATCGGTTCTGGCACCTCTAGAAGTCGAGGATTTTTTTAAGGTATTAAAGAATGTGACCAAGGCCGGAAAATCGGTTATCTTTATTACTCATAAGTTAGAAGAGGCTATAAGAATAAGTGATAGAATAACTGTATTGAGACAGGGAGAGAAAGTGGGAGAAATTGATTTAAAAGCTGTGGCGGGAAAAAAGGAGGGCGAACCCCTAGGGGAAGAAATTGTAAGAATGATGTTTAAAGATGAAGAAGCTAAATTTGTTGAAGGGATAAAAAAGGCACCTAAGAAAACCTTAGATAGGGCAGTTTTAACCTTGGAAGGGGTAACGGCCAAAAATGATAGAGGCGTGGAGGCATTAAGGCGAGTTTCTTTTTCTCTTCATAGAGGCGAAGTTCTTGGTATTGCTGGTGTAGATGGGAATGGCCAGAAAGAATTGGCAGAAGTTATTGTGGGGCAACATAAAGTTTCTTCAGGAAAAATTGTCCTTAACCAGTCTGATATAACTAACAAATCCGTTAAGTTTATAAATGAGAGGGGCGTTTTTTATGTAACTGAGGATAGAATAGAGGAGGGTTGTGTAAGTAATCTTAGTCTAGCCGATAATGCTATCCTTCGTTGTTACAAGAAAGAGCCTTTTTCTAAAAGAGGAATGCTTCTAAATTTGGAGGCCATCAAAGAATACGGCAATGAACTAATTAAAAACTTCTCTATTAAAGCCCCAAATGCAGAAGCATTAGTAAGAACTTTATCTGGTGGAAATATTCAAAAATTGATATTAGCAAGAGAGTTTTCTCAAAAACCCATAGTTCTCGTTTGCAATAAACCAACTCATGGTCTGGATGTAATGACAACTCAGTTTATTAGAAATGAAATAAGAACACAAAGCGCTCGGGGAGTCTCAGTACTCTTAATTTCTTCAGATTTGGATGAGATAATGGAAGTAAGTGACCGAATAGGAGTTTTATTTAAAGGAGAGTTGATGGATATTTTACCCAATAAAGGAACTACAAAGGAAGAGATGGGGAGATTAATGTTAGGGTTAACAGATAAAGGAAAATAGCTTATGAAGTTAAAGAAAATTATATTACCAGCTATTGGGCCAATATTTGCTATTCTTGCTGCTTTAATGGTGGGAGGGGTAATATTGTTCATTATGGGATTAAACCCGGTGAGAGCATATTCTGAATTATTTAAATTAGGTATGGGAACATATCTTGGTATTACAGAATCGTTAAAGAAAATGGCACCTCTGCTTATTATGAGTGCAGGATTGATAATTGTTTTCAGAGCAGGAATTTGGAATATAGGCGGTGATGGTCAATTCTTAATAGGTGCAATTTTTGTGGGTGGGATAGCTCCTTTGTTAGTAAATGAATTTCCTCCTTACCTGTACTTTTCAATCTTGGGTTTAGTGGGATTTTTTGGTGGGGCCATGTGGGTGGTCATTCCAGCCATGTTGAAAGCAAAATACCAAATTAACGAAATTATTATCACCATGATGATGAATTTTGTCGCTCTCAACTTTACCGCTTATTTAGTTAAAGGGCCGTTAATTGCACATCCGGGACGTTATCCCCAAACAATAATTCTTCCCCTGGAGAAAAGGCTGCCACTTATTCCCTTCACAGAAATTCATATAGGGTTAATTGTTGGCCTAATTGCAATAATTCTAGTGCATTATTTTGTCAGGAGAACAACCTGGGGATATGAGTTTCGACTTTTAGGGGAAAATAAAAAAGCAGCTTTCTACGCCGGCCTGAATATTAAGAAAGTTACCATTCTTGCTATGCTTATAAGCGGGGGATTTGCTGGTCTGGCTGGTGCAAATGATGTTTTAGGGATTAAAGGTTCCTTTCAAGGAGAATGGAACCCGGGTTATGCTTTTTCAGCCATCCCTCTGGTTTTCTTAGCAAGATTCAATGGATTTGCGGTTATTCCGCTTGCTTATTTTTTTTCCTTTCTTGCAATTGGAGGAGAGTTCATGTCTCGAGCAGCAAATGTACCTGTATTTTTTGTTCACGTAATAGAGGCTTTAATGCTTATATTTTTTGGTTTAAGTGAATACATTCAGAAAAAGGGGAAACTATTTTGGAAATTTTAAGGGCAATTTTTTCAGAGCCCTTTTTTGTTATTCTGTTGGGGGGAACTTTAACTGCTTCAACACCAATAATCTTGGCAGCCATAGGAGAGAATTTTGTTGAGGCAGGAGGGACATTAAACCTTGGATTAGAGGGAATGATGTTAATCGGAGCTTTTACAGCTTTTGTAGCAGCCTTATTTACCCAAAATATTTATTGGGGTCTATTATGCGGTATGGGTGCAGGGGTACTTGTTGCATTAGTTTTCGGGTATTTAGTAATTTATTTGAAGATTAATCAGATTGTGGCTGGCTTGGGCATTCACCTTTTTGGATTAGGATTTACAAGTTTGCTATTTAGAATTCTCTTTGGGAGAGAGTTTCCCATTGTTCGTGGAATTACCTCAAAAACAGCTATTCCTTACCTTTCGCAGATTCCCTATATCGGGTCAATTTTTAACCAGCATATAATAACTTATTTAGCTTTAGCCCTTCTTCCTATTGCCTGGTGGGTACTTTATAAAACTAATTTTGGTTTAAATGTAAGAGCAGTAGGAGAAAATCCTGTTGCCGCAGATGCTCACGGGGTCAAGGTCTACCGTACCAGATATGTGACGGTGATATTAGAGGGCATATTAGCTGGTTTGGGGGGAGCATTTCTCTCTATTTGTGATTTGTCTTTCTTTGTAGATAATATGACTCAAGGAGGTGGATTTATTGCTATTGCTATAGTGATGCTTGTTAAGTGGAATCCTTCCCGAATATTTTATGGGGCTTTTTTATTTGGAATTTTTCACTCACTTACTTTTGGACTACAGATTGCAGGTTTAGCTGTTCCCCGTGAATTCATATTAATGCTTCCTTATGTTGCTGTGATTGCAGTGTTATGTATTCTTGCCAGGAATACTCGACTTCCTGGAGCTTTTTGTTTGCCTTATGAAAGAGAATAAAGATAATTTGCATTAATATAAAAAGGGAAGGAAAATGAGTGAATTTTCAGTTTTTGGTAAGCCATTACCCAGGATTGATGCCTGGCCTAAGACTACGGGAGAAGTAAAGTATTTAGATGATATTAAAATGCCAGGCATGCTTTGCGGAAAGATATTGCGCAGTCCTCATGCTCATGCCAGAATTGCGAGTATTGATACAACTGAGGCAGAAAGACTCTCTGGAGTGAGAGCGGTGATCACTGCCAAGGATACTCCGGGAATTAAGTTTAGTTTCATTCAGGCTTTAGCAGACAAGCTTCCTTTGTGCAAGGATAAAGTTCGGTATGTAGGTGATGAGGTTGCTGCGGTAGCCGCTGATAATTTAGAAGCAGCAGAGGAGGCTGTCCACCTGATAAAGGTAGAGTATGAGGTTCTTCCCGCAGTTTTTGATCCAGAAGAAGCAATGAAACCAGATGCTCCTCTTATTCATGAGGATGGGAAAAGTAATGTTGCTTTTGAGGGACACAAGAATTTTGGAGATGTAGAAAAAGGATTTAGAGAGTCGGATTATATTTTTGAAGATAGATATGTCACTTCCAAGGTTACCCATTGCTGTATGGAAACTCACGGTTGCATTGCTTGTTTTGATCAATTAGGTAAGCTTACCATGCTCTCTCCCCACCAGGCTCCTCATACCGTTCGTCAGGAGCTGGCCAGAATCTTAGATTTACCTTTATCTAAAATAAGAGTAGTTCAGACGCCTGTGGGAGGTGGTTTTGGTCAGCGCCTTGTTACTGACATGAAAGAACCAGTAGCGGCTATTCTTTCTCGCCTTACGGGAAGACCGGTAAAAATTGTTAATACCAGAGAAGAGGAATTTTCTACGGCCCGGACAAGATATCCTTACATCATTTATTTGAAAACAGGTGTTGGTAAAGATGGGAAAATTTTAGCTCGCCAGGCTAAAGTGATTGTGGATAACGGTGCTTATAATGATAAAGGACCATCTACATTAAATTATGCTGGAGAGTGTTTCTCTGTTTTATATAATGTGCCTCATATTAAATATGATGGCTGCGGAGTTTATACTAATAAGCAGTTCGGAACAGCTTTTCGTGGATTTGGGAATCCTCAAGTTCACTTTGCTATGGAAAGTCAGTTAGATGCTGTTGCTAAGAAGTTAAATATAGATCCTAAAGAACTGCGCCTGAGAAATGCCAATAAACCGGGAGATGTGGCAGCTTCCGGTGCTAAGATTACCAGTTGTGGGCTTATAGATTGCATCAATAAGGCTGCGGAGAAATGTGGTTGGAAAGAAAAAAGAGCAAAACCTACTCATCTGGGAGATGGAAAGTATAGAGGAATTGGCATGGCTGCTATGATTCACACAGGAGGAGGAGGAAGATTTTATGGCTATGCCGCCGCAGATACTTTTATTAAGATTTCTGAGGATGGAAGAGTAACAGTAATCTCTCCAGCTCCAGAAATTGGCCAGGGAGCAACAATGGTAATAGCTCAAATAACCGCTGAAGTTCTGGGTATAAACCCAGAGGAAATCACGGTAATCAATGATGATACAGAGATTATTCCCTATGATCTGGGAGCCTGGGGGAGCAGAACTTCTTTTGTTTGTGGTAATGCTGCCAAGTCTGCCGCAGAAGAAGTAAAAAAAGAAGTAATGATAGTGGCGGGAAAAATGCTGGATAAAAATCCTGAGGCTCTGGAGGCAAAAGAGGGGAAAATCTTTGTTAAAGGTCATCCTGAGTTAGCTGCTTCTTTTAAGGAAGCAGCTGAGTTTGCCATAAATAAGATAGGTCATCCTCTTTCTGGCAGAGGACGTTATTGGGACCCTTTAGCTCCTCAGGTAAGTCTGGATAGAAAGTATGGTAGTCATATACCTACCTTTGCTTTTGCCTGTCAGGTAGTAGAGGTAGAAGTAGATAGTTTAACTGGCCAGGTAAAGATAGTTAAGGTAACCGCAGCCCATGATACAGGACGAACTATTAATCCTTTGATGGCAGAAGGACAAATAGAGGGGGCCATACTTCAGGGGTTAGGTTATACTCTTTCTGAGGAGTGCGTGGAACAGGAAGGAAATCTTCTTAATCCTAATTTTGCCGATTATAAAATCTGGACAGCATTGGATGCTCCCCCTTATGAAGTAATTCTGGTAGAAAGTATCGATCCAGACGGACCTTTTGGCGCAAAGGGAATTGGGGAGCCGGGATTGGTTCCCATGCCTGCAGCCGTAGCTAATGCTGTTTATCATGCTACAGGTATAAGATTTAAACAGCTTCCCCTAAATCAAGAAAGGATATTTTTTGCATTAAAACAAGCTAAGAGATAATCAATGGATTTTTTTTTATTAAAAAAAATAGCCAAAGAGAAAAGAACTTCCATAATAAGCTGGCGACGTCTGCTTCATCAGCATCCCGAAGTAGGTTTGGATTTACCATTTACTAAAAAGCTTGTAACTACAGAATTAAATAAGATGGGGTTAGGTAGAGTTTATCGCCTGATGGATGCTGGTATAGTTGTTGATCTTTTGGGAAAAAGTAGTGATTGTTCCTCTTTTGTTGCTTTACGGGTAGATATGGATGCTCTTCCTCTTTATGAGAAAACAAGTCTACCTTATGCATCTTCCATTAAAGGATATATGCATGCCTGTGGTCATGATGCGCATACAGCGATGGGATTAGGCATAGTTAGTATTTTACAGGAGCTAAAATCTCAATGGGAAGGAAAAATCAGAATAATTTTTCAATCAGGTGAAGAAGAATTAAAAGGGGCCAAATTAATGCTGGAACAAGGGGTTTCAGATAATCCCAAAGTGAATGCTATCTTGGGATTGCATTTGGACCCACAGTTTCCCTTGGGGAGCGTGGGATTGAGATCTGGACAGATTAATGCTTATACTGATGAATTCTCTTTATTCATTAAAGGAAAATCAGCTCACGGAGCTTCTCCTCATCTTTCTGTAGATCCGGTAGTAGCTACCTCTTTTGCCATACAGGCGCTACAAACTATTGTTTCCCGTAATATTCCACCGCTGGAAGCAGCGGTAGTTTCTATTGGTGAAATAAAAGGGGGAGATGTTTCCAATATTATCCCCGATCAAGTGAGATTAAGGGGAACTATCCGCAGCTTAAGTTTAAAGATAAGAGACTTAATTTTTTCTCGGATAAAATCTATTGCGAGGGGGCTTGAGGAATCATTTGGGATAGAAGCTGAGCTTTCTTTTATCTCCGGCTCTCCCCCGGTAATTTGTGATGAAGATCTAACCAAGACTTGTCTTTTAATCTTAAAGAAAGCCCTAGATGAACAAAGTGTAGTGAATATTCCTTATCCTCTATTGGGAGGAGATGATTTTGCTTTTTTTGCTCAAAAAGTTCCAGCCACGTTAATAAGATTAGGATGTGGAAAAGAAGGTTTTACTTTTCCTCTCCACAGCTCAAAATTTAACTTTGATGAGGAAGTGTTGGAGTTTGGTGTAGCTTTATTTTCTTATCTTCTTGTTCGTTTAACCAGTCAAAATTCAGGGAGGCGGAACAATGTCTAAAGTAGAACTGAAAATGATTGTGGGAATAATGGTGATGGGATCGATTTGGGGAATGTTAGAGGCGACTTTAGGAAGTGTTCTTCATTTAGTTTATTTTCCTTATACCGGGGCAGTGATGGCTAATTTAGGCTTTTTCTTAATGGGATGGACGTTAGCTTTGTATAATAAAACCTGGATTCCTTTTAGTATGGCTGTGGTAGCCTCTTCATTTAAGCTTTTAGATGTAGTAATTTTGGCTGTATCTCCATTTGCGAGAATGATTGTTAACCCTGCTATGGCCATAATTTTAGAAGGTTTAGTGTTGGTGGGGGTAATAGGGATAACTAACAGAGTATATCAAAAAAACTTTTTATGTCAGTCAGGAACAGGTCTTATAGCCATGTACTTATCTTATTTAGCATTTTCTTCCTTTTTCTTTTATGTTCTTCATCAAGGTCCCCGGGAGGTTGTAAGTATTGGTGAGCTTGCCTTTTTTGCTTTAAAGGATGGGGGAATAACCAGCATGATGGCTATATTTTCTTTTCCCTTAGGTCTTTGGATAGGTGTGGCTGGTAAACCTAAGTTATCTTTTCTTTTTGATGAAAGAAAAAAGCTCTATTATGCAGGCTCAGTAATTGTTATTAGCTTATGCTGGGTAGTCAGTGCTTTAAGTATTCTTGTCAAGTGAATAAGATCTTTTTAACTGGAAAGACTGGTCTTGGGAAAACTGCAATTATTGAGGAAGTATTGAAAAGAACAAGCTTATCCTACGGAGGTTTTCAGACAAAAGCTTACCTGAAAGAGGGAAAGCTGGTTGGGTTTAAGATTGTTGATCTCGTTACTAAAAAAGAAGAAATAATTGCCTTGCTTAGTGAGACAGGAATCATTATTAATCCAGAAGGATTTGAAAGACTAGGGGTTGAGGCGATTAAGCGAGGTATGGAGGAAAAAAAACTCATTATAATGGATGAGCTTGGTTTTATGGAATTAGTTGCTCCCAATTTTCAAAATAAAGTTTGGGAAGCTTTAAGAAGCGATAAGCCTGTCTTAGGGGTGGTGAAGATGCACAAGAATGATTTTTTAGATAAGATTAGAGATGGAAATCATGTTCAGATAATCTCTGTAACTGAAAATAACCGAGAAAGAATAAAAGATCAGCTTCAAAGAATGCTAAATGATCATTGACGAGCTTTTTACCTTTACTTCTTTCTCATTGCTCCATTGTGATTATCAGTGGAACCACCATTATTAATAAAACTATTGATGAGATTTTCAATGATGCACACAAAAAGTGAATTATTTTCTTAAAGATCTAGGGAGGAAGTGATGTTGAGAAAGCTAAAAAAATTTGATTATTTTAAACCTCCTACATTATCTGAGGCCTTAACCCTGTTAAGTAGTTATGATGGACAGGCAAAAATTCTTGCTGGTGGCACCGACCTTTTGGTAGGAATGAAAGAAAAAGAACTCTCTCCTGGTTATATTATTGATATTAAGGGAATCTCTGGACTAACCTACATTAGTTATGATCCTGGGCAAGGGTTAACTGTAGGTGCATTAACTACTATCCGCACTGTGGAGAGCTCTCCTTTAGTTAAAAAAAACTATCCCTTTCTTTCCCATGCTGCAGGACTACTTGGCTCTGTCCAGGTGAGAAATAAAGCTACCATTGGTGGTAATTTGTGTAATGCTGCTCCCTCTGCAGAAACCGCTCCTTCCCTGCTTTGCCTCGATGCTAAGGTAAAAATAGCATCCTTAAAAGGGGAAAGAATTATTTCTATAGAAGATTTTTTCCAGGGGCCAGGCTTAACTGCTTTAAATAAAGAAATTCTTACCGAGATACAACTTCCTCCTTGCAGAAAAAAGGGAATATATATAAAACACAGCCCAAGGAGAGCTATGGATATTGCGGTGGTAGGAGTAGCAGTGGCAGTTACTAAAGATAAAGAGAAAGGAAAGTGGGAATATGTAAGAATCGCTCTTGGAGCAGTGGCTCCTACTCCTCTTCGAGCCAGGAGAGCAGAGGAAATTCTAACAGGTAAAAAGCCAAAATTCGAATTAATAAAAAGAGCAGCTCAACTTGCAAAAGAGACAGCAAGTCCTGTTTCTGATGTGCGTGCCTCTACTGAGTATCGGCGGGAAATGGTAGGTGTTTTAGTCCAAAGGGCATTAGAACATCTTTCTGGGTTAGCAAAAGATAATTTCTCTTAAAGACAGACAAGGCTCCAATTGATTGAACTGGAGGGACATTAATGAGAAAAATCTTACATTTAAAGGTAAATGGCGAGGAATACCAGGTAGAAGTTGAGCCTCAGGAAATTCTGCTGGATGTAATTAGGGATAAGCTCAATCTCACCGGAACAAAACGAGGTTGTGATACAGGGGATTGTGGAGCTTGTACTATCATTATAGATGGCAGGGCTGTTAATTCGTGTCTGGTATTGGCACTAGAAGCAAATGGGAAAGAGATTGTTACTATTGAGGGCCTGGCAAAAAAGGGGCAGCTTCATCCTCTTCAAGAAGCTTTTGTTCAACATGGAGCTGTCCAATGTGGATATTGCACTCCGGGGATGATTATGTCAGCTAAAGCTTTACTTGATGAAAACCGTAATCCTACAGAGGAAGAAATACGCAAAGCTATTGCCGGAAATTTATGTCGCTGTACCGGATATGCTAAAATTGTTCAGGCTATTCGGGCTCTCGCAAATAATAGACCAAGTGCTCAGATAGCTAAAGGAAGAAAGTGAGGCGGATAACTGTAGCCATTAGTGGGGCAAGTGGGGCAATTTATGCAATTAGATTACTAGAAGCTTTAAGAGAAAAAAAGGTAGAGACTCACCTAATCTTAAGTGAATGGGCCTATGTCACTATTAAAGCGGAGACTAATTATTTACCAGAAGAAGTCAAAAAACTGGCAAGTTACTCTTACGCTGTGAAAGATTTAACTGCTCCCCTTACCAGCGGCTCTTTTCTAATTGAAGGAATGGTTATTATTCCCTGTAGCATGAAAACTCTGGCTGCTATTGCTTGTGGATATGCGGACAACTTAATTTCCCGAGCTGCTGATATAACCATAAAAGAGGGTAGAAAGCTTATTTTGGTTCCTCGGGAGACCCCTCTAAATGCTATTCACCTGGAAAATATGCTTAAGCTTTCCCGGTTAGGTGTAGTTATTCTGCCTCCCATGCCAGCCTTCTATATAAAACCTTCTACCATTGATGATTTGGTCAATCACACCATTGGTAAGGTCCTGGATCAGTTAGGTATTGATAATAACCTTTATCGAAGATGGAAATAATCCTTACTTACCAGGAAACTAAATCCTATCAAATCAAGGTAACGCTGATAGAAGTCGGGAATGAATTAGTGGCAAAATTATTAATAAATTAAGGGAAAAGAATGTTATCCGGAATTCTTCTGGCAGCGGGTGAGTCAAAAAGAATGGGCAGTTTGAAAGCACTTTTAGCTTTGCCCTCTAAACGATCTGGAAAAGGAGATACATTTCTTTCTTTGATTCTAAAAAATCTTCATCTTGTTTGTGATAAAATAATATTAGTCTTAGGATACCAGGCTAATTTAATTGAAAAGAAGCTGGTCCCCTTAAATTTGAAGGTGAAAATTGTTATTAATCAAGAATATGAAAAAGGGCAACTTTCTTCTCTAAGAGCAGCAATAAGAAAAGTTTCACCAAATTGCAAAGGAATTTTGTTAGCTTTAGTAGACCACCCTTCGGTAAAAAAAGGAACTTATCAGCTTTTAAGAAATAGATTTCTTCAAGAGAAAGATAAAATCATTATTCCTACTTATAAGGGAAAGAATGGTCATCCGGTGATTTTTAGCTCTTTATTTTTCTCAGAATTAATGAAGGCTCCTTTAGATCAAGGGGCAAGGTATGTGGTTAGAGGCCATCCTGAAAAAACTATATTTTTACCTGTAGAAGATGAAGGAGTAATTCTTAACATAGATACTCCAGAAAAATATAATAAATTTTGTTCTCATTTTCTTACTAAGGGAGAGGCGAATTATGAGCATTTTTAGGGACGTTTATGGCCTGCTTTCTCAAGATAAAACTTTAGCCTTGGTAACAGTAGTAGCTACTTGGGGAAGTACACCCCAGGTAGCTGGAGCTATGATGGTAGTTAACTCAGACGGAAGCACTGCAGGAACTGTTGGAGGAGGAAATGCAGAAAGACTGATAACTCAGGATGCAATCTTAACTTTGCGTGAAAACCGTCCTATGTTAAAGGACTACCTTCTTACGGAGGGAGGGAATACTGAGATGGTCTGTGGTGGAAAGATGAGAGTATTTATTGAGCCTGTGGGGGAAGAAAAAGATTTCTTTGAAGATTTAGATAATGAGGCTGGCTCAGGAAGAACATCTGCTTTAGCCATAATAATCTCGGGTAAGGAAATTCTTTCATCCTTCATCGGTAAAAAAATGCTAATAACTTCTGATGGCACTGCTATGGGAAGCCTGGGAATGGAAAAAATAGAAAAATTAGTGGTTCCAGAATCCTCAAAAGCTATTAAAGAAGGCTCTCCCAGGTTAAGAACTTATATCTTAGAAGAGACTAAAAAACAGGAAGTTATCATTTTTATTAATGTTATCCCCGGGGAAGCCAATTTAATTATTGCCGGAGGAGGACATATAGCTAAGCCCCTTTCCGAGATGGCAAAAGTGTTAGGATTTAATGTAACTATAGTGGATGACCGCAAAGAATATGCCAACAAGTCTCGTTTTCCCTTAGCCGATGAGATCATCTGTGGGGATTTTAAAGAGGTATTTTCTAACCTTACTCTTAATGAAAACTCTAATGTAGTTGTAGTTACCTATGGCCACAGATATGATGAGCAAGTCTTGGAAGAGGTGTTAAAATCAAAAGCTGGTTATGTTGGATGTATTGGTAGCAAAAGAAAAGCTAAGCAAACTTTACAGTATTTAAAAGGTGCTGGGTACTCGGAAGAAAATGTAAAGCGAGTTCATATTCCTGTAGGGTTGGATATTGGAGCTAAGACACCAGCAGAAATATCCTTAAGCATTTTAGGGGAGATAGTTAAAGAAAGAAGGAAGTAATAAGAAAAATACAAAAATATTCTTTAAAAGGGAGGAATCTTAATGATAATAGGTGTACCAAAAGAGATTAAAGAGGAGGAATACAGGGTAGCTATTATTCCAGCAGGAGTGAGAACTCTCACCGCTGAAGGACACCAGGTACTTATTGAGAAATCTGCCGGTGAGGGCAGTGGTATCAGCGATGAAGAATATAAAAAAACTGGAGCCAGGATAGCAGAAACTAGAGAGGAAATATTTGATAAGGCAGACCTAATACTCAAAGTTAAAGAACCTTTACCTTCAGAGTACCATATATTTAAAGAAGGGCAGATTCTTTTTACTTATCTACATCTTGCTTCTAATCCCGAGCTTACCCATGCTCTTATGAAAAGTGGAATTGTTGCTATCGCCTATGAGACCGTACAGACAGAGGATGGTGCCCTGCCTCTCCTTGTGCCCATGAGTGAAATCGCCGGTAAAATAGCAGCCCATATAGGAGCCTATTATCTGGGAAAACCCCAAGGAGGAAAGGGTATTCTTATGGGGGGAGCCCCGGGAGTTCCTCCTGCCCATGTAGTAGTCATAGGAGGAGGAACAGTTGGTGCATGTGCCAGTTTGGTAGCCGCTGGAATGGGTGCGAAAGTAACACTTCTTGAATTAAAGCTGGATCGTATTCGTTCTCTGGAGCACATTATGCCTAAGAATGTAACTTTATTAGCTTCCAATCATTATAATATAGAAAAGGCAATACAGGAAGCTGACATTGTTATTGGAGCAGTTCTGATCCCGGGAGCAAAAGCACCCCGGGTAGTTAGTGAGGAGATGGTGAAACAAATGAAACCGGGATCAGTATTAGTTGATGTTGCCATAGATCAGGGTGGATGTGTGGAAACCAGCCGTCCCACAACTCACCGCGATCCAGTTTACCAGGTTTACCATGTTATTCATTACTGTGTTAGCAATATCCCAGGAGCATTTCCCTACACCTCTACTTTTGCCCTGGCTAATGCTACATTTCCTTATCTTTTGGAAATAGCAAATAAAGGCTACAAGAGGGCAATCAGAGAGAGTTTTGCTTTGCGCCAGGGAGTAAATATTAGCAGAGGGAAAATAAATTACCAGCCGGTGGCTGAATCCCAAGGATTAAAATACTATCCTGTAGAAAAGATAGTCTGAAAATATAAATGAACTAATGATAAATAATGGTATATGTCACTATCTTGAATGATTCAAATGGTGAGATTGACTTTCTTTCCTTCTCTCGATACAATACTAGTGTGGGCAGGAATATGTTTAACTTTAGACTATGGGGTGACAATTTAGCCATAGATCTTGGGACTACCAACACTTTAGTCTATACCAAAAGGAAGGGGGTAGTCCTTAATATACCTTCTGTAATGGCTATCGGTCGCAAAGATGGAAGAATCCTGGCCATAGGCAAAGAAGCTAAGGAGATGGTGGGCAAAACCCCGGAGAATATTGTTGCTGTGAGACCTATGCAGGACGGGGTTATCGCAGATTTTGATATTGCTCAGAAGATGATGCGATATTTCATTGACCAGGTTCAGCACCGTCGTTTGCTTATGGGACCAAAGCTGATTATTGGTGTTCCCTTTTGTGCTACCAAAGTGGAGAAGAGAGCGGTGGTGGAAATCGCCATGCAAATAGGGGCCCGCAGAGTTCACCTGGTAGCTGAGCCAGTAGCCGCTGCTATTGGAGCAAATCTGCCCGTCTCTGAAGCCCTGGGTAACTTAATTGTTGACATAGGAGGGGGGACCAGTGAAGCCGCCATAACCTCCCTTAATGGCGTGGTCATTTGTCGAACTATCCGAATTGCTGGAGATGAAATGGATCAGGCAGCGATTCAGCACCTCAGGGATCATCACAGTTTAGTTATTGGAGAACAAATGGCGGAACGAATAAAAATAGAAATAGGCTGTGTCTGTGTGCCTGCTCACAATGAAAAGATGAAAGTAAGAGGCAGGGATCTGAATACTGGCTTCCCTAACCAGATAGAGATCGATTCGGAGGAGGTAAGTAGTATCTTTTCTCCAGTTGTAGACACCATCTGTGAGATGATTGAAGCCACTCTAGAAGAGAGCCCGCCCGAACTTTCCGGGGATATCATGGAAAGAGGATTATATCTTACTGGAGGAGTAGCCTGTCTTAGAGGGTTGGATAAGTATATATCCCAGAGGACTGGACTCACCGTTCATCTGGCTGAGGAGCCTCTACTTTCAGTGGTTATGGGGATAGGGAAGCTCCTGAAAGATCGGCAGCTCTTATCTTTGGTGGAGATGACCCCTTGATCTTCAACACTAACCTTGCAAGACTCGATCTCGCCCAAAGGCCGCAAAAGGGGTTTGGTTAGAACAGGGGAAGGTCAAAATTGAAGGTCCATTTCAAGATAGTTTATTTGATAGGATTTCTTCTCCTATCTTTTGTTTTAATGCTGGTTTCGGGCTTGGAAGGAGGACTTCCAACCCAGACCATTAGAGAGAAGATTTATCTACCCATTGAGAGGCTCCAGTCAGCCAGATTTCACCTTCAGGGTTGGCTTACTGGACTCATAATAAACCTTCAGGAAAATAGGAAGCTTCAGGAAGAGAATCGCCTGCTTAAAAGAGAGTTGGCTGAGCTAGAGTTCCGGGAGAAAAATTATTACCAGGAGATTATTGCCTCTAACCAGCGTTTGAAAAAGATGCTGGGTTTCAAAGAGGAGCATACCCTCCAGCTTCTGCCTGTAGAGGTTACGGCCTACCCCCCTCGCAGCTTCTTCAAAGTTGTTTTTATCAGCAAAGGGAAGAGGGAAGAGATGAAGAAGAATATGGTGGTGGTCAATGCCGAAGGTCTGGTGGGCAGGATAGTTGAAGTTTATCCCCATCAGTCCAGAGTTCTAACCATTCTGGATGAACGAAGTAAAGTAGGGGTAATAAATCAAAGAACTAGAGATTTAGCCATTCTCAGAGGAAAGGAGTTGGAGGGGGTATGTGAGCTCCAGTACCTTCTGGGGAAAGCCTCCATCGAGATCGGCGATAAGGTGGTGACCTCGGGGGTAGGAGGTCTTTTTCCTAAGGGTATCCTGGTGGGGACCATCACCCACATAAGAAAAAACCCTCATCGATTATTTCTGGAAGTGCAGGTTACCCCGAGCGTAAATTTCGGGAGATTAGAAGAACTTTTCGTCATTAAAGAATGAAGAAACTAGCTGTTTTTGCCATCCTAACTACCATTGCTTTCGTCCTCGAGGTAACTGTAGTAGGGGGGAGAGGGATAGGGTGGGGAAGACCAGACTTCCTGCTTATCCTGGTGGTTGTCTGGGGATGGGAGCGGGGCTGGAAAGAGGGGCTTCTAGTTGGCTTTGCGGTTGGCCTCCTCAATGATATATTTTTTTCGCCCCTCTTGGGGTTAAGTGCTTTTAGTCTCTCTTTGGTAGGGTATCTTAGCGGGGAAATTCGGGAGAGGGTCTATGAGGAAAATGTGGTTCTTCTTCTCATGGCCACGGGGGCCTGTTCCTTTTTAGATGGATTTACTCTTTCCCTTCTATCTTTTCTCTTCCATTTTTCCTCTCCCGTTTTGGGAAAGTTAACTTACCTTATCCTTATTAGCGCTTTGTATAACTGCGGTTTAGCTTTCCTGATCTTTGTAGTGAGAGGATTCTGGAAAGGCAGGATGTATTAATTACCTATGACTTTGGGTACCTGAAAATGAGACCTCTTCTTTTGGGGAGCATTCGAGAGAGCCTCTTTCTCTGATAGGGACTCTTTAAGCTCATCTTCTCGAAAAACATTCCTCAGAGGAAGAACATGGGAAGTAAAAGGAACTTTGCTGGTATCCAGCTCTTTTAGCTTATCCACCCAGGCCAGAATTTCTCCCAGTTGCCGGGTGAACTTTTCTTCCTCTTCCTCACTTAGCTCAAGTCTAGCCAGATGGGCAATATATCTTACTTGCTCTCTGTCGATAATTTTTTTCATGGCCCCAGCTCCTTCAAAGTTTCTTTGTAGGGAGGTCTCAAGATTCCTTTTTCCGTAATTATCCCCGTGACGTAGCGAGCGGGAGTAATATCAAAAGCTGGATTATAAACTTTCACTCCTCGGGGAGCAACTCTCTTTCTCCCAAATTCCGTGATCTCCTGGCTGTTTCTCTGTTCAATAGGAATCATCTTACCTGAAGGAATCTCCAGGTCAATACTGGAGATGGGGCAGACCACATAAAAGGGAATCTCATTTTCCTTGGCCAGCACCGCCAGGGTATAGGTTCCTATCTTGTTGGCCACATCACCATTGCCAGCCACTCTGTCCGCTCCTACCAGGACTTTGTCTACTTTTCCCCGCTGCATTAGGTCTCCTGCCATATTGTCGCAGATGAGTGTAACTTCAACTCCTGCTTGTAGGAGTTCCCATGTAGTTAATCTAGCTCCCTGCAGAAGAGGGCGGGTCTCATCCGCCCAGACCGTAACTTTCTTACCCTCTTCTTTGGCCCGATAGATAACTCCCAGGGCCGTGCCGTAGTCAGCGGTGACTAGTGCTCCAGCGTTACAATGAGTGAGAATTCTATCCCCATCCTTAAGAAGAAAAGCTCCCTCCTTTGCCATTTGGCGGCTGCGAGTCTTGTCCTCTTGCATAATCTGAAGAGCTTCTTTCTGGAGAGCCTTTTTGATTTGGGGTATCTCCTGATGCTTATTTCTTTCTGCGCAATTTCTCATTCTCTTCAAGGCCCAAAAGAGATCTACCGCTGTGGGCCTGGAGGAGCCGAGGTAATCAATTGCTTCCTCAAGTTCCCTTCTAAAGCTAGGAAAATCGGTGGCGGAAGAATTTTGAGTTCCCAGAACTACTCCAAAAGCTCCGGCAATACCTAAAGCCGGTGCACCTCTTACTTTGAGAGAAAAGATAGCCTCTCTTAGGGTCCTCAGATCCTCACAGTAGATATGAACGAGTCTCAAGGGAAGTTTGGTCTGGTCAATAATTTTGACCTTTCTATTTTGCCATTCTATGGTGGCTATGGGCAACTTCTACTCCTTCAATCTTTCTTCTCGTAGACTTCCTCTCTCAAGACTCGCGAGAGTTTCAGAAAATCCTCTTCGGCCAGATCTTCAGCGCGAAGTTTCTCATCGATCCCTACCTCCCTGAGTTTTTCCCTGAGGAAATTTTTGTCCCGCCTCAATGCTCCGGATAAAGCATTGATAAGCATGCGGCGACGGGAGGAAAAAGCTGCTTTGACTACTCTAAAGATGACCTGGGCTTCCTCAGGGGGATGTATTTTCCTTCTCTCGATCCTGATGAGGCTAGATGCTACCCGGGGAGGAGGAATAAAAGCATGAGAAGGTGCATCAATGATCTTTTCTATTAGGGCATAATGCTGCATGAGCACAGTTAATATCCCTCTTTTTTTACATCCTGGTGGAGAAAGGAGCCTTTCGGCCACCTCTCTTTGCACCATAACCACCAGCAAACCAACATTCTCTCTTTTGACGAGATCCAGGAGAAGGGAAGAGGCAATCTGGTAGGGAAGATTTCCCACAACCTTGAAGGGCCCCTTGAATTGCTCCTCCAAAGAAAATTGAGATATATCCTCACAGATTATCTTTACATTGGGATAATCTTTGAGCTCCTCCTTGAGGATCTGGCAAAGGGCCTCATCAACTTCGACGGCCAACACCCTGATTCCTTCTTGGGCCAGTCTTTCTGTGAGAGTCCCCGTGCCCGCTCCTATTTCCAGCACCTCATCATGCATCTTAAGGTGTAAGCTCTTCACAATCCTGTCCAGTATTAGGGGATCTATAAGAAAATGTTGCCCTAAATCTTTTCTAGGAGTGAAATGATATTTTTGCCAGAGCCACTCGGTCTTCTCTTTTAATCTCACTGAGCGCCTGTCCTTGGTACTCGCCTAGCATTGTGTTTTCCACAAAGGGCTACCGTCAAGGAATATTCAAGGGCTTCGGCTCCCCCTCCTAGTCTTCGATACGTGGGAAAAGGGGAGGGCCTTTCTTCACCTCTCGTCCCGGGGCTAGACCACCCCAGATATCCTCTGACTCCAGAATTTGAGAATCCAGATTCCCCTCCAT
>Ga0209979_1001055_pt1 | contig 32323 bp, 46 predicted proteins | sample AnhtaG_FD_183114 | JGI IMG/M metagenome (GOLD analysis project Ga0209979, IMG submission 183114) | Deep subsurface microbial communities from Anholt, Denmark to uncover new lineages of life (NeLLi) - Anholt_01485 metaG (SPAdes) (version 2) | ecosystem: Environmental > Aquatic > Marine > Oceanic... | reverse complement strand
CGCGGGTGATCCAGATCGAGGCGGGGCCGTTCGATGCGGAGAAGGGGTCGCTCTACCGCTACCTGCCGGAGTTCCGCTGCGGTGTTATCCGCTTTCAGGAGGAGCAGGGCCGGGCCTATGACCTCATCCACAGCCACTACTGGCTCTCCGCCTGGGTGGGCCAGGCCCTCAAGTCCCGCTGGAACGTCCCTCACGTCATCATGTTCCACACCCTGGGAGAGGCTAAGAACCGCGCCCACTTCAGCGAGCGGGAGCCCGACTACCGCATCGCCGGGGAGCGGCTGGTGGCCCAGGGGGCGGACCGCATCATCTGCGCCAGCGAGGGCGAACGGAAGGTCCTCATCGAGCACTACGGCGTGTCCCCCCTGCGGGTGGCTCCGGTGCCCTGCGGTGTCGACACCGACCACTTCCGGCCCCGGTCCCGCGCCGCTGCCCGCCGGCGGCTGGGCCTCCCCGTCGATGAGCCGCTGATCCTCTATGTGGGGCGCATCGAGCCCCTGAAGGGGATCGATATCCTCCTGCGGGCCGCCGCTGAGATGGAAGGCCGCTTCTGTCTTCTCGTGGTCGGCGGTGATGGCAAGGAAGCCCAGCGCAAGTCAGAGCTGCGGCGTCTGGCCGAGGAGATGGGCATTACGGGGCGGGTCTTCTTCCAGGACGCCGTCTCCCATGAGCGGCTGCCGCTGTACTACAACGCGGCGGACATCTGCGTGGTCCCCTCTTACTACGAGAGCTTCGGCCTGGTGGCTCTGGAGGCGATGGCCTGCGGCGTGCCGGTGGTGGCCTCCCGGGTGGGTGGCCTCCTGGAGACGGTGCGGGACGGCGAGACCGGCTACCTGGTGCCCTGGCGCTGCCCGGAACCGTTCGCGGAGCGGCTGGAGATGCTCCTGGCCAACGAGGCGCTGCGCTGCAGCCTGGGGAGCATGGCCCGCGCCGCCGTAGAGCGCTTCCGCTGGTCGGAAGTCGCCGCCCGCGTGGAGGACGTCTACCACGAGCTCGTCTCCCAGTACCGTGGCGTCGCCGTGGGCGCCCACGTCGCCTAGAGCCGCCTCGGCGTGAGCGGACCCAGACGAGCGCTGGTCATAGTCGCCCACCCGGACGATGCGGAGTTCCTGTGCGCCGGCACGGTGGCCCGCTGGGTCTCGGAAGGCTGGGAGGTGGGATACGTCCTGGTCACCTCCGGCGACAAGGGAACGCAGGATCCAGAGATGACCAGCGAGCGGCTGGCGGCGATTCGGGAGGAGGAGCAGCGGGCCGCCGCCAGGGCGTTGGGCGTCAAGGAGTGCGTCTTTCTGGGCTACCCGGACGGCTTCGTGGAGGACACGGCGAAGCTGAGGGGAAGGCTCGTGCGGGAGATACGGCGCTTCAGGCCGGACGTGGCCATCACCTGGGACCCCTACCGCCGCGGTCACAGCCATCGCGATCACCGGGTCACCGGCCAGGCCGCTCTGGACGCCCTTTATCCTCTGTCTCGCTCTCACCTGTACTACCCGGAGCACCTGGAAGAAGGACTGGCGCCGCACCGGGTGGGGGAGGTTCTCCTTGCCGGGACTGACCGGCCGAATTACCATGTTGACGTAAGCGATTTCTTTGATAAGAAGGTGAAAGCCCTCCGCTGCCATAAGAGCCAGTTCGCTCGCTATCCGTTCAGGGAGGTGCGCAAGCGGGTGCGCAAGCGGATGGCTGAGGTGGGCAAGGAGGTTGGGTTCAAGCTGGCCGAGGCGTTCCACCGCATCGAGTGGAGGTAGGACGGGTGGAGGAGCTCTCGCTGACGACGTTCTGGCTGGCCCTGGGGTTCACCGCCGCCTCGGTGCTGTTCTACTGGGGGTACTCCTTCGGCGCCCGGGTCGTCCTCCGCCGCCTGGCCACCAACGGCGATGGTGGTATGACCATTGCCACTTTCGAGTGGCTGCCGGAGTCGCTGGGGAGGCTGGCCAGCCTGACCACCTGGGCGGCCACGGCTTTCGTGGCTGTGTCGCTGTTCGCCCGCTGGCGGGCTGCCGGCCATGCCCCTTGGTCCAACATGTGGGAGTTCACCCTGGCCTTCGCCGGCGGCGTCATGCTCTTCTACATCGTGTTCGAGCGGTGGTACGGGCAGAGGACCATCGGCTCCTTCATCCAGCCGGTGGTGCTGGCCCTGATGGCCGTCGCCGCCGCCTTCTTCCCCTCCGATGTGCAACCGCTGGTGCCTGCCCTACAGAACCAGGACCTGCTGGCCCTCCACGTGGCGACGATGATCCTGGCCTACGGCGCTCTGGGCGTCTCCTTCGGCGCGGGGGTGATGTACCTGATCCAGGGCGGCGACAGGAACCGGTTCTCGCGTCTGCCCAAGGCCAGGCTCCTGGACCAGATCGGCTACCGGTCGGTGATGGTGGGCTTCCCGCTGCTGGCGCTGGGGATAGCGCTGGGGGCGTACTGGGGTAACTCCGCCTGGGGCCGCTACTGGGGCTGGGACCCCAAGGAGACGGCATCTCTGGTGACCTGGCTGATCTACGCCGCCTACCTGCACACCCGCGGGCTGCGGGGCTGGAGCGGCACGTGGGCGGCCGCGATCCTGGTGCTGGGGTTCATCGGCGTGCTGTTCACCTATTTTGTGGTGAACCTGTGGGTATCCGGGCTCCACTCCTACGCTGGCGTGTGACGTCCGCTTGACAGCGCCAAGGGTGGTTGTTATCCTTTTCCTTTGGCGTCTGGTTCGTTAGCCCAATACGCTGGACTAGCGGTCGAAAGACCTGGCCGACGTGACCGGCATGCTGGTGAGACCGACGCCGGTCTAGTGCGGATGTGTGGGCTTTCGGCCTTTTGTTTGTGAAAGAGGGGATCGCAGGTGCCGACCATCAACCAGTTGGTTCGCCGCGGGCGGAAGCCCTTGGCCAAGAAGACCAAGGCTCCGGCCCTGCGTTTCCATTACAATGCCCTCAAGAACCGCATGGTGCGCGCCAAGGGGTCGCCTCAGAAGCGGGGCGTGTGCACCAACGTGCGCACCCAGACGCCCAAGAAGCCGAACTCCGCCCTACGTAAGGTAGCCAGGGTGCGCCTCACCAGCGGGATCGAGGTCACCGCCTATATCCCCGGCGAGGGGCACACCCTTCAGGAGCACTCGGTTGTGCTGATCCGGGGCGGGCGTGTGAAGGACCTGCCCGGTGTGCGCTACCACATCGTTCGGGGGGCGCTGGACGCCCTGGGCGTTAGCGGCCGCAAGCAGCAGCGCAGCAAGTACGGGACCCGCAAGGCCGAAGGTCCGTAGGCTTCGGGGGACTGACCGGTGCCTCGCAGGGGAAGAGTTATCCGCCGTCCGACGCCGCCCGATGCTAGGTATAACAACCTCTGGGTGCAGACAATGATCAACAAGATCATGAAGTGCGGGAAGAAGAGCATCGCTGAACGGATCATGTACCAGGCTCTGGCAGCGGCCGCAGAACGGACCAAGGAGGACCCCGTTCACGTGTTTGAGACGGCGGTGCGCAACGTCATGCCTACGCTGGAAGTGCGCCCCCGCCGCGTTGGCGGCGCCACCTACCAGATCCCCCTGGAGGTGCGCCCGGGACGGCGGCTCTCTCTGGCGATGCGCTGGATCCTCACCGCTGCCCGCGCCCGCCAGGGCCGCCCCATGGCCGACCGCCTGGCCACTGAACTTGTGGAGGCCTACCGGGAGCAGGGTACCGCCATCAAACGCCGCGACGATACGCACCGCATGGCTGAGGCCAACAAGGCCTTCGTGCACTACCGGTGGTAACAACGGTTCAGCCACGGTCATGGGTTGCTAGATCGCGCCCGCGCAAGCTGGAAGTAGCCGTCATGACGGACCAAGTACCGATCGAATCATTACGGAATATCGGGATCATTGCTCACATCGATGCCGGCAAGACCACGGTCACCGAGCGCATCCTGTTCTACACGGGGCGCACCTACAAGATCGGTGACGTGGACGCCGGTACCGCCGTCATGGACTGGATGGCCCAGGAGCGAGAGCGGGGGATCACCATCACCGCCGCCGCTACCACCACTCACTGGCAGGACCACGTGATCAACATCGTAGACACCCCCGGCCACGTGGACTTCACCGTGGAAGTGGAACGCAGCCTCCGTGTCCTGGACGGAGGCGTTGTTGTGTTCGATGCCGTCGCCGGGGTGCAGAGCCAGTCGGAGACCGTGTGGCGCCAGGCTGACCGCTACCACATCCCGCGGATCTGCTTCGTCAACAAGATGGACCGCGTCGGTGCCGACTTCTGGCGCACGGTGGAGATGATCAAGGCCCGGCTGAGCGCCAGGCCGGTGGCCATCCAGACGCCCATCGGGGTCGAGAAAACCTTCCAGGGCGCGGCGGGCTTGGTGGAGATGACCGCGACGTTGTTCTCCGAGGACCGCGAAGAGCCGCCGCAGACGGGGCCCATCCCTGACGCCTACCGAGAGGAGGCAGAGCTCCGCCGCGAGCAGCTCATTGAGGTCCTGGCCGAAGTGGACGACCAGATGCTCATCAGCTATGTGGAGCACCGTGAGGTCTCCCCCGCCGAGCTGAGGAAGGCGCTGCGCCGGGCCACCGTCGCCAACCTGGTCACCCCTGTCCTCTGCGGCGCCGCTCTCAAGAACAAGGGTGTTCAGCCCTTGCTGGACGCCGTCGTAGACTATCTGCCCTCGCCGGCCGAGGTTCCGCCCGTCACGGGGACTCACCCCAAGACGGGCGAACTGCTAGAACGGCCCTCCCGGGACGATGAACCGTTTGTGGCCCTCGCTTTCAAGGTCGTCGCCGACCCTTACGTCGGGCGTCTGGTCTACTTCCGCGTCTACTCCGGCAGAGTGAAGCAGGGGGGGGCGGTGCTGAACAGCGCCCGCGGTCAGAGAGAGCGCCTGGGGCGCATCCTGCGCATGCACTCCAACCGCCGGGAGGACATCGACCACGTCCAGGCCGGCCACATCGCTGCCACGGTGGGGCTGAAGAACACCTTCACGGGCGACACCCTCTGCGCCCAGGACAGGCCCATACTGCTGGAAGCGATCAAGTTCCCGGAGCCGGTTATCTCCGTGGCCATTGAGCCCAAGACCAAGAACGACCAGGACCGCATGGTGGAGACCCTCCTGCGCCTGAGCGAGGAGGACCCCACGTTCTGCAGCCGTTATGACTCCGATACCGGTCAGACGATTATCTCCGGCATGGGCCAGTTGCACCTGGAGATCATCGTCGACCGGATGCTGAGGGACTTCAACGTGGAGGCCAACGTTGGTCGCCCGGAGGTGGCCTATAAGGAGACCGTCGTCCAGTCGGCGCAGGTGGAGGGACGGTTCGTCCGCCAGACGGGCGGCCGCGGCCAGTTCGGCGTTGTCCAGTTGGAGGTGGAGCCGCAGCCCCGCGGCGCCGGGTTCAAGTTTGAGGACAAGGTCGTCGGCGGCACCATCCCCCGCGAGTTCATCCCGGCGGTGGAGCAGGGCGTGCGGGAGGCGCTGGAGACCGGCATCCTCGCCAGCTACCCCGTGATCGACGTCAAGGTGACGCTGCTGGGCGGCCAGTGCCACCCGGTGGACTCCTCGGAGCTGGCGTTCAAGATGGCTGGTTCCCTCGGCGTGCAGGGAGCGCTGAAGCGCGCCAAACCGATCCTCCTGGAGCCCTACATGAAGGTGGAGGTGGCCACGCCGGATGAGTTCTTCGGCGACGTGCTGGGGGACGTAAGCTCCCGCCGGGGCCACGTCACCAACGTTGACCAGCGGGGCCACCTGAGGGTCATCACGGCCCTGGTCCCCCTGGCCGAGACGTTCGGCTACGCCACCGACCTGCGCTCCGTCACCCAAGGTCGCGCCACCTACACCATGGAGTTCGATCACTACGAGGAGGTCCCCGCCTCCCTGGCCGAGCACATCATCGGCCGGGTGCGGGGCGTGGTCCGCAGGTAGAGCTATGCCGCAGCAGAAGATACGCATCCGCCTCAAGGCCTACGACCACCGGGTGCTAGACCAGTCGGCGGCCCTCATCGTGGAGGCGGCGGAGCGCACCGGCGCCGCCGTGGCCGGGCCGGTGCCCCTGCCCACCGAGATCAAGAAGTTCTGCGTGATCCGCTCGCCCCACGTCGATAAGGACTCACAGGAGCAGTTCGAGATCCGTACCCACAATCGGCTGGTGGACATCCTGGATCCCACCTCCAAGACGGTGGACGCCCTGATGCGGCTACAGCTCCCTTCCGGCGTGGACATCGAGATCAAGCTATGAGCATCGAAGGCATCCTGGGACGCAAGCTGGGCATGACCCAGGTCTTCCGGGAGGACGGCACCTCCGTCCCGGTGACCGTCATCGAGGCCGGGCCCTGCACTGTGGTTCAGGTGAAGACAGGGGAGAACGACGGCTACGCCGCCGTGCAGCTGGGCTTCGGCGTCCGCAAGCGGGTCAACTCCCCCCTGAAGGGCCATATGAAGGGCCTGGGGCAGTTCCGCTGCCTGCGGGAGTTCCGGGTGGACGATATCGGCGAGTGGGAGGTCGGCAAGAAGGTGGGGTGTGAGCTCTTCCAGCAAGGGGGCCTGGTGGACGTTTCGGGCGCGTCCAAGGGTCGCGGGTTCGCCGGCGTCATGAAGCGCCACGGCTTCCACGGCGGCCCCCGCACCCACGGACAATCGGACCGCGCCCGCGCCCCCGGCTCCATCGGTGCCGGGACAGACCCCGGCCGCGTCATCAAGGGGCGCAAGATGGCCGGGCACATGGGCACGGGGCAGGTCACGGTCAAGAACCTGCGGGTCCTCCAGTCTGACCCTGCCCGCAACATCCTGATGGTGGAGGGGGCCGTCCCCGGCAACAAGGACGCGCTGCTCCGGGTGCGACGCTCCAAGCACGGGAGGGCGCGGCGATGAAGCTGCCGGTGCACAACGCACAAGGCAAGCGGGTACGCCAGATCACCGTGGACGACAGCGTCTTCGGCATCACCCCCAACATGGCCGTGCTCCACCAGGCGTTCGTGGCCCAGCGAGCTAACCAGCGGCGGGGCACGGCCAGCACCAAGACCCGGGCTGAGGTCCAGGGCAGCACCCGCAAGATCCGCATGCAGAAGTACACCGGCCGCGCCCGTCAGGGGAGCAGCCGCTCTCCGGTGCGGGTGGGCGGGGGCGTCGCCTTCGGGCCCAGGCCCCGCAGCTATGCCCAGAAGCTGCCCAGGAAGATGAAGCGGCTGGCCATCCGCTCCGTCCTCTCGGGCAAGGTGGTGGACGGACAACTCCATGTTGTGGACAAGCTCAGCTTCGCCCAGCCGCGCACCAAGGAGATGATCCGCGTACTGCGCAACGTGGGCATCCAGCGCTCCGCTCTCATCGTCACCGGTGAGCCCGACCGCTCCGTCCTGGTCAGCGCCCGCAATCTCCAGAAGACGAAGGTCCTGCCCGCCGCCTACCTCAACGTGGTGGACCTGCTGACCCACCGCAATCTCCTTTTGACAGAGGAGGCGGTGCGCCGGGTAGAGGGGCTGTGGGGCGCCGCGGCGCCTGAGCCCGCCCCGGCGGAGGAGCCGAAGCCGCGCCGTAGGCGCGCGCGGGCTGCCCAGGAGCCAGCCGTGGAGGCGGAGGCTGCGGTGAAGGAGAAACCGCGCCGCCGCAGGGCCGCGGCCGCCGCATCAGCGGAGGCGGAGGAGGCGCCAGAGAAACCGCGCCGCCGCAGGGCCGCGGTCGCCGCATCAGCGGAGGCGGAGGAGGCAGCGGAGAAGCCGGCCCGCCGTACCAAGCGTGCCAAGGCGGAGGCGGAGGAGGCGCCGGAGAAGCCGGCCCGCCGTACCAAGCGTGCCAAGGCGGAGGCGGAGGAGGCAGCGGAGAAGCCGGCCCGCCGCACCAGGCGTCCCAAGGCGGAGGCAGGGGAGAAGACGGCGGAAGCCGCTGAGGAGCCCAGACCGGCGCGGCGCCGCCCACGTGCCAAGAAAGAGGAGGAGGCCTAGGCGATGCCCAAGCCTATCCATCCTCTGGAAGTGCTGCGCCGGCCCATGGTCACGGAGAAGGGGACGCGACTGGGCGGCGAGAACAAGTACGTGTTCGAGGTTCACCGCGGCAGCAACAAGCACCAGATCAAAGAGGCCGTGGAGAAGGCGTTCAACGTGCACGTCGTTGGCGTGAACGTGATTAACGTTAAGGGGAAGCCGCGGCGCAGCCGGGGAGGCCGCGCCATCCACGCGCCGAACTGGCGGAAGGCCATCGTCACCCTCTCTGCCAGCGACAAGATCGAGCTGTTCGAAGGGATCTAGCGATGGGTATCAAGCAGTACAAGCCGACATCGCCGGGCCGCAGGGGAGCCAGCGGCTACACCTTCGGTGAGATCACCAAGAAGCGGCCGGAGAAGTCGCTCCTGGCCCCTCTGACCAAGAAGGCCGGGCGCAACAACCAGGGCCGCATCAGCGTGCGCCACCGCGGTGGCGGCCACAAGCGCCGCTTGCGGATCATCGACTTCAAGCGGGACAAGATCGGCGTGCCGGGCAAGGTGGCCGCCATAGAGTACGACCCCAACCGGTCGGCCCGCATCGCCCTTATCCACTACGCCGACGGTGAGAAGCGGTACATCATCTGGCCCGTGGGCCTCGCCGTGGGCGATACTGTCACGGCCGGCCCCAAGGCGGAGATCAAGCCCGGCAACGCCCTGCCGCTGCGCAACATCCCCGCCGGCAACGCCGTGCACAACCTGGAGCTGCATAAGGGGCGCGGCGCTCAGTTGGTGCGTGGGGCCGGCGCCGCCGCCCAGATCATGGCTCGCGAAGAGGACTACGCGCTGGTCCGCCTGCCCTCGGGGGAGATGCGCCGCATCCACGCCGACTGCATGGCCACCATAGGCCAGGTGGGCAACGTGGAGCACGACCAGATCAAGCTGGGCCGGGCCGGCCGCCGGCGCCATCTGGGCCGTCGGCCCAAGGTGCGGGGCACCGCGATGAGCCCGCGCGATCATCCCCACGGCGGCGGCGAGGGACGGACGCCCATCGGCCTGCCGGGGCCCAAGACCCCCTGGGGCAAGCCCACCCTCGGCTACCGTACCCGTCGCCGCAAGGACACCAACAAGTACATCGTGCGTAGACGTTTCGAGGTGTAGAGACCGATGTCCCGCTCGACCAAGAAGGGCCCTTACGTAGACCCCAAGCTGATGAAGAAGGCGGAGCAGGTGGTGCGCTCTGGCCAGAAGGCGGTCATCCGCACCTGGTCCCGCCGCTCCACCATCATGCCGGAGATGGTGGGACTGACCATCGCCGTGCACGACGGGCGCCGCCACGTGCCCATCTTCATCACCGAGAACATGGTGGGCCATAAGCTGGGCGAGTTCGCCCTGACGCGGACGTTCCGCGGCCACGGAGGCAAGTCCGCCCAGGTCAGCCGGGTGCGGAGGGTGTAGGCGAGATGGAAGTGCGCTCCTTCACCCGCAACGCCCCCATCGCGCCCAAGAAGGCGCAGCTGATCCTGGACGAGATACGGGGCAAGCGTGTGGACGAGGCGATGGCCCTGCTGCGCTTCATGCCCACACCCCACGCCCGCCTGGTGGCCAAGGCGGTGCGTTCCGCCGTGGCCAACGCCGAGAACAACTATAACCTTCAGCCGCGTACCCTGCGCATAGCCAGGGCCCACGTCGGGGGCGGCATCACCTACCGCCGGCTGCTCCCCCGCGCCCGCGGCCGCGCCGACGTCACCCGGCACCGCCGCAGCAACATAACGATAGTGGTCCAGGAGGAGGAGCTCTAGCATGGGCCAGAAGGTGCATCCCCACGGCTTCCGCCTGGGCTACATCTACGACTGGAAGAGCAAGTGGTTCGCCGACCGCGACTACAAGCAGCTCCTCCAGGAGGACCTGACCATCCGCCAGACCATCAGACGCCTCCTACCCGACGCCGGCATCTCATCGGTGGAGATCGAGCGCAACGCTAACCAGGTCACCGTGGCCGTCAACACGGCCCGCCCCGGCATCGTCATCGGGCGCGGGGGTCAGCGGGTGGACGAGCTGCGGGCCGCTCTGGAGCGGGTCACCGGTCGCAGGATTCGCGTCAACATCAGCGAGATCCGCATCCCGGAGATCGATGCCGCCCTGGTGGCCCGCTCCGTAGCGGACCAGCTCGAGCGTCGCATCTCCCACCGCAGGGCCATCAAGCAGACCATCTCCCGCGCCATGCAGCGGGGCGCCCAGGGGATCAAGATCAAGGTGTCCGGCCGCCTGGGCGGGGCCGATATGTCCCGCAAGGACCAGGGGATGGAGGGCCGCGTACCACTGCACACCCTCAAGGCGGACATAGACTACGGCACCGCCGAGGCGCACACCACGCTGGGGCTCATCGGCGTCAAGGTATGGATCTACAAGGGCGACCGTATCCTGGAGCAGCCCGTGTCCATCGAACGCCGGCGCCCGAAGCCGGGAGCCGCCGAGGCGGCGCCGGCGGCCAAGGCGACCCCGCCTGCCCCCGCCGCCGAACCGGCCGCCCCGGCCGAGCCTGCCCCGTCCGAGGCGGCGGAAGGCGCAGAGCCGCAACCTGAACCTGAAGCTGAGGCTAAACCGGATGCTACAGCCTAGACGCACCAAGTACCGCAAGACCCAGCGCGGCCGCCGCAGAGGACGCGCCAGCAGCGGCAACGCCGTGGCCTTCGGCGGCTTTGGCCTCCAGGCCCTCGGCGCCTGCTGGATGACCGCTCGCCAGATCGAGGCCGGGCGGCGGGCCATCACCCGCTACGTCCGCCGCGGCGGCAAGCTATGGATCCGCGTCTTCCCCGACAAGCCGGTCACCAAGAAGCCTCTCGAGACGCGCATGGGCAAGGGCAAGGCTCCGGTGGAGTTCTGGGTGGCTGTCGTCAAGCCGGGTCGCATCATCTATGAGATCGCCGGGGTGCGCGAGGAGACCGCCCGCGAGGCGATGCGCCTGGCCGCCCACAAACTGCCGATACCGACCCGTTTCGTGACGCGAGAGGTGGCCCTGTAGAGGGATCAAGATGGCGAAGAAGCTGAAGACCAAGACAGAAGAGATACACAAACTCTCGGAGGCCGACCTGGCCGAGGAGCTGGAGGAGGCGCACCGACGCCTGTTCTCCCTACGGCTCCAGAGGGAGACCCGCCAGCTCCCCAACCACCGGGAGCTGCCCAAGGTGAAGCGTCTCATCGCGCGGCTGAAGACGATCCAGCGGGAGCGGCAGATGGCCGCCGCCAGGGAGGGGCGCTAGATATGGCCCAGGGGAGCTTCGGCGGCCGCAAGATCCGCGAGGGGATCGTGGTGTCCGACAAGATGGACAAGACGGTTGTCGTTGCTGTGGAGATAAGGATGCGACACCCCCTCTACAAGAAGATCGTCAGGCGGCTCCACCGACATATGGCTCACGATGAGACCAACGACGCCAAGCTGGGCGACATGGTTCGCATCGTGGAGTCCCGGCCCTATTCCCGGCACAAGCGGTGGCGGCTGGCCGAGGTGCTGGCCCGCGCCGAGCGTCCCGAGGTGGCCGCGCGGGAGATCGATCTGGAGCTGCTGGGCGAGGTGAAGACGGAGGAGGAAGAGGAAGCGGCCGTTGCGCCGGCGGAAGCCGTCGCCGAGGAGGCCGCTCCTGAGGGTGAGGCCGAGGTGCCTACCGAGGCCCCTGAAGAGGTGCCGCCGGTGGAGGAGGTGGTGACCGAGCCGGAGGCCGAGCCCGAAGCCCCGGCAGAGGAAGCCCCGGCAGAGGAAGCCCCGGAGACCGCCGCCGCGGAGCCGGAGGCCGAGGCTGGGGTGGAGGAGGCACCAGAGGCCGCTGCCGAAGAGCCGGAGGCCGAGGCTGAGGCGGAGGAGGCGCCAGAGGCTGCTGTCGAAGAGCCGGAGGCCGAGGCTGAGGCGGAGGAGGCGCCAGAGGCTGCTATCGAGGAGCCGGAGGGCGAGGAGAGGGAGGGGTCATCGTGATCCAGTCCCAGTCCCGCCTCCGCGTCGCCGATAACTCCGGTGCTCGCCAGGTGATGTGCATCCGGGTGCTGGGCGGCTCGAAACGCCGCTACGGCCGCGTGGGCGATATCATCGTCGCCTCCGTCAAGCAGGCCGCCCCCGGCGGCGGTGTCAAGAAGGGCGATGTCGTGCGCGCCGTGGTGGTGCGCGTGGCCCAGCCCTACCGGCGCGAGGACGGCTCCTACATCCGCTTCGACGATAACGCCGCCGTCATCCTGTCCGACGCCTACAACCCGCAGGGCACCCGCATCTTCGGCCCGGTTGCCCGCGAGCTGCGGGAGCGCAACTTCATGAAGATCGTTTCCCTGGCCCCGGAGGTGCTGTAGGATGCAGCGGGTGAAGAGAGAGGACACCGTCTTCATCGCCAAGGGCAAGGACCGGGGTAGGACCGGCACCGTGCGGATCGTCATCCCCAAGAAGAATCGCGTCATCGTCGGCGGGATCAACATGGTGAAGCGGCACATGAAGCCGCGTGGGCCCCGGCAGCCGGGCGGCATCATCGAGCGAGAAGCGCCCATCCCCTTGGCTAACGTCCGGCCGCTCTGCCCGTCCTGCAACAAGGCGGTGCGCGTCGGCTTCCGCGTCCTGGCGGACGGCCGCAAGGTGCGCTACTGTAAGAAGTGCGACGCTAATTTCGACTGAGGATGGCGGTAGATGATACCCAGGCTGAAGGAGAGATATCGAGAAGAGGTAATGCCGGTCCTGATGAAGGAGTTCGGCTATAGAAACGTCATGGAGGTGCCCCGGCCCGAGAAGATGACCGTCAACGTGGGCCTGGGGGAGGCCGTGGCGGACGCCAAGGCACTGGACTCCGCCTCCAACGATGTGGCGGTGATCACCGGACAGAGGCCGGTCATCACCCGCGCCAAGAAGTCCATCGCCAACTTCAAGCTGCGCGAGGGCATGCCCATCGGCGTCATGGTCACGGTGCGAGGAGGCCGTATGTGGGAGTTCATGGACCGGCTGGTGAACGCTGCCCTCCCCCGCCTCCGCGACTTCCAGGGCGTCTCCCCCAACTCCTTCGACGGTCGCGGCAACTTCAGCATGGGCATTCGGGAGCAGCTCATCTTCCCCGAGATCGAGTACGACAAGATCGACCGCATCCGCGGACTCCAAGTCAACATCATCACCACGGCCAAGACCGACGAGGAGGGCAAGCGGCTCTTGGAGCTACTAGGCGTGCCCTTCGCCCGCAGCTAGGGGAAATAGCAGTGACACGTAAGGCCCTGTACGAGAAGACGTTCCACAAGAAGCCGAAGTTCGCCGTGCGGCAACGCAACCGCTGCCACCGTTGCGGCAGGCCGCGCGCCTACCTGCGCGCCTTCGGCCTCTGCCGCATCTGCTTCCGGCAGCTCGCCCTGTTGGGTCACCTGCCGGGGGTCAAGAAGTCCAGTTGGTAGGCACAGGAGCTATGATTACCGACCCCATCGCCGACATGCTCACCCGGATACGGAACGCTCTTGTAGCCGGGCACGATTTCACCGACATGCCCGCCTCCAAGCTCAAGGTGTCCCTGGCTGAGACCCTTAAGCGGGAGGGGTTCATCCGCGACTTCGAGGTGCTTCAGGACGGGGTGAAGCGGACCATTCGCATACACCTCGCCTACGCCGACAAGCGGGAGCCGGTGATTACCGGCCTCAAGCGGGTGAGCAAGCCCGGGCTCAGGGTCTACGTCCAGAAGCGCGAGATGCCGCGGGTGTACGGGGGCCTGGGCGTGGCCATCATCTCCACCTCTCAGGGCCTGCTCAGCGGCCGGGAGGCGCGCCGTCGCGGCCTCGGTGGGGAGGTCATCTGCTACGTGTGGTAAGGGACAGGAACATGGAACAAGGGCCAAGGAACCCGGAACAAGGAACAGTCATCGGCGGGCGGTGGGCTGTTCCCTGTTCCTTGTTGCTTGTTCCTTGTGGAGACGGGGAGGGGTGTGAGTGTCCCGCGTAGGTAAGGTGCCGATAGCCGTACCCAACGGGGTGGAGGTGCGCATGGAGGGGGCCCGCATCACCGTCAAGGGCCCCAAGGGTGAGCTGAGCCGCGACCTGAACCCCGACATGAAGATCAACCTGAGCGACGGCGTCCTCACCGTGGAGCGGCCCAGCGATCGCCCCCGTCACCGCTCGGCGCATGGGCTCACCCGTACGCTGATCCAGAACATGATCACTGGCGTCAGCGAAGGGTTCACCAAGGCGCTGGAGCTCCAGGGGGTGGGCTACCGGGCCCAGATCCAGGGGCGGAACCTGGTGCTGGCCGTGGGGTACTCCAGGCCGGTAGAGGTGGCGCCGCCGCCGGGGATAGAGTTCGAGGTGGAGGGCACCTCCCGGGTCACAGTGAAGGGGATCAGCAAGGAGGACGTGGGCCAGGCCGCCGCCGACGTTCGCAAGGTGCGGCCGCCGGAGCCCTATAAGGGCAAGGGCATCCGCTATGTGGGCGAGTACGTCCGCCGCAAGGCCGGCAAGGCCGGCAGGGCGATCCATTAGCCATGAAGAAGGCCAAGACCCCGGTCGCCGCACGCATACGACGCCACCGCCGGCTGCGCCACAAGGTCAGCGGCATCCCTCAGCGGCCGCGGCTGGCCGTCTTTCGCAGCTTGACCCACATCTACGTCCAGGTCATCGACGACGGCAGCGGCCGCACCCTGGCGGCGGCTTCCGATCTGGAGGCGGACCTGCGTAGCCAGTGCGACGGCAAGCGGAAGACGGAGGTGGCCGAGCTGGTGGGAGAGGTCATCGCCCGCAAGGCTGCGGAGAAAGGCATCAAGGCTGTGGTCTTTGACCGCGGCGGCGCCAAGTACCACGGCCGCGTCAAGGCTCTAGCGGAGGCGGCCCGCAAGGGCGGTCTCTCCTTCTGATGAGGTGAGTATGTCCAACCCTGGCAAGTACATCGCCAAGCGGGAGAAGGTAGACACCTCCGAGATGGAGGTGACGGAGAAGGTAGTGTTCATCAACCGGGTGGCCAAGGTGATGAAGGGCGGCCGCCGCTTCCACTTCACCGCCGTCGTGGTGGTGGGCGACGGCGACGGCCACGTGGGCGTCGCTCTGGGTAAGGCGAGGGAGGTGCCGGAGGCCATCCGCAAGGCGTCCACCATCGCCCGCAAGCACATGATTCGCGTCCCCATTGTCGGCTCCACCATACCGCACCCCATCCTGGCTCGATTCGGCGCCTCACGGGTGCTGATCAAGCCGGCGGCGCCCGGCACCGGGCTCATCGCCGGCGGCGGCGTTCGCGCCGTGCTGGAGGGGGCGGGGATCAAGGATGCCGTGACCAAGTCGCTAGGCTCTAAGAGCCCGGCCAACGTGGTCAAGGCGACGATCATGGGCCTATCGCAGCTACGCTCGCTTGAGGAGGCGCTGGCGCGGCGGCGGGCGGTGTCCGCAGAGGCAGCCGTCGATGCCTAGCCTTCGCATAAGTTGGCACAAGAGCGCCATCGGCTACGCCGGCGACCAGAAGCGGACGCTCCGTGCCCTGGGCCTGCGCCGGCTGGGCCAGACGGTGGAGCATCGTGATACACGGGCCATACGTGGTATGATTAACAAAGTGCGGCACCTTGTTAGGGTTGCCGAGGTTTCCCAAGACTGATGCTCGCCCACGAACTCAGACCGCCCAAGGGGTCCAAACACGCCCGCAAGCGGGTGGGCCGCGGCAACGCCAGCGGCCGCGGCACCTATTCCGGTCGCGGCCTGAAGGGCCAGAAGTCGCGCTCGGGGCGCAAACCCAAGCTGGGGTTCGAGGGCGGCCAGACGCGTCTCATCAAGCGGCTGCCCCGCCGCCGCGGCTTCACCAACATCTTCCGTAAGGAGTACTCTGCGGTGAACCTGCGGGACCTGGAGCGGTTTGAGGCCGGCACCGAGGTGACGCCGGAGCTGCTTAAGCAGTCGCGCGTGGTCCGGAGCCTGCGGCGGCCGGTGAAGGTGCTGGCCAGCGGGGAACTGACGAAGGCGCTCACGGTGAAGGCACACAAGTTCTCCACGACCGCCAAGGAGAAGATCGAGGCAGCCGGCGGCAGCGCCCTGGAGATAGGCCCTTCGACTGAGCTCAGGACAGGCGATGGCGATGGCGGCTAGGGCTCAGCAGCAGCGTCCCCAGCTTCTGCAGGCGGCCTACAACGCGATGTTCCAGCCGGACATCCGCGAGAAGCTGCTGTTCACCTTCGCCATGCTGGTGGTGTTCCGCTTCACGGCGAATCTGCCGGTCCCGGGCACCAACCCGGAGGCCCTGGCCGAGATCTTCGAGCAGAGCACCGTCCTCGGGTTCATGAACATCTTCAGCGGCGGCGCCCTCCAAAACATGAGCGTGGCCGCCATGGGCGTCTACCCCTACATTACCTCGTCCATCGTCATGCAGCTCATGGTGCCCCTGGTGCCCACCCTGCAGGCGCTCTCGCGGGAGGGCGAGCAGGGGCGCCGTCAGATCCAGATCTACACCCACTGGATGACCGTGCCCATGGCCCTCGTCCAGGGTTATGGCCAGCTGGTCCTCATCCAGAGCCAGGGCGGGTTTGCGGGCACCGTGGGCATCGGCTTCACCGGCGAGCAGGCGTTGCCCACCCTGGCCATGATCATCTCTATGACCGCCGGCACCATGTTCCTGGTCTGGATAGGCGAGCTGATCAGCGAGAAGGGCATCGGCAACGGCATCTCCATCCTCATCTTCGCCGGCATCATCGCCGGCCTGCCCCAGTTCATCGCCGGGCGGCTCTACACCGGCGTCGGGGAAACCGTGAGCAGCACCATCTTCCTGGGCGCCCTGATGATCGGCCTCGTCTACGTCATCGTCATCTTCCAGGAGGCGCAGAGGCGGATCCCTGTTCAGTACTCCCGCAGCGTGTTCCGCAGCGGCCGCATGTACCGCCAGTCCGGCCAGACCCATATCCCTCTGCGGGTGAACAGCGTCGGCATGATCCCCCTCATCTTCGCCTTCTCCATCATCATCTTCCCGGCCTATGTGGGCAGCATCTTCGCCACCTCCGACAACAGCTTCGTCGCCAGCGCCGGCGGCTGGATGCAGGGGGTGTTCGATCCGGCCAACTGGGGGTACTGGGCGTTCCTCTTCGTCACCGTTGTGGTGTTCACCTTCTTCTACACGCTGGTGGTCTTCCAGCAACAGAACCTGGCGGAGAACCTCCAGCGCCAGGGCGGCTTCGTCCCCGGCATACGTCCTGGCCGTCCCACGGGGGAGTACATCAACCGGGTTTTGATGCGCATCACCTGGGGAGGGGCCTTCTTCCTGGGGTTTGTGGCGGTGGCGCCGTTCATCTTCTCCGCCATCATCGGGGGCGGCTTCAGCCTGGGGGGCCGCTCGGCCGCTTTCGGCATCACATCCAGCGGCCTCATCATTGTCGTCGGCGTGGTTCTGGACACCTTGCGCCAGATCGAGGCCCAGCTCCTTATGCGCCAGTACGAAGGATTCATCCGCTAGGAGGCGGGCAGGGGCTTGTATCTCATCCTGTTAGGCTTGCCCGGAGCGGGCAAAGGCACCCAGGCCGTCCTCATATCGCAGGAGACGGGCCTGGCCCACATAACCAGCGGTGAGCTCTTCCGTGAGAACATCCGCCAGCAGACGGAGCTGGGGCGCAAGGCCCAGCCCTTTGTGGAGCAGGGGCTCCTAGTCCCGGACGAGTTGACCATAGGCATGCTCCTTGACCGCATCGCCCGGCCGGACGCCGCCCAGGGCTTCGCGCTGGACGGCTTCCCCCGCAACGTGGACCAGGCCAAAGCCCTGGACAAGGCTCTGGCCCGGGAAGGGAAGGCCATCGACAAGGCCATCTACATAAGGGTGTCGACGGAGGAGCTCGTCCGGCGCCTGTCCGGCCGCTGGAACTGCCGCCAGTGCGGCGCGGTGTACCATGAGCAGAGCATGCCCCCCAAGCAGCAGGGCGTCTGCGATCGCTGCGGCGGCCAGCTGTACCAGCGCGAGGACGACCGTCCGGACGTGGTGCGCACCCGGCTGGAGGTGAACCTCAAGCAGGTGGAGCCCCTCCTGGAGCACTACCGGCGCGACGGGAAACTGGTCGAGGTGGACGGCGGGCTGGAGGTGGACCAGGTGAAGGGACGGCTGCTGGCGGCGATGGGACGCCCTCAGGAGGTCCGTTAGACCCTCATGCCCATCGTCATCAAGTCCGAGGACGAGATCGCCATCATGCGCCAGGCCGGACGTATCGTCGGCGAGGTGCTCGAGATGCTGGTGAACCGTCTGCGGCCCGGCCTGGTGACGCGGGAGCTGGACGAGATCGTCCGTGCGGAGTTCAAGAAGCGCAACGTCATCCCCGCCTTCCTGGGCTATCAGGGCTATCCGGCCGCGGTCTGCGTCTCCATCAATGACGAGATCGTCCACGGTATCCCCGGAGACCGCGAGATCATGGACGGGGACATCGTGAGTATGGACCTCGGCTGTATTCGCAAGGGGTTCGTGGCCGACGCGGCGGTGACGGCGGGGGTGGGGAACGTCTCCCCCGAGGCGCAGCGGCTCATCGAGGTGACGCGGGAGGCCCTGAACCGGGCCATCGCCGCTGCCCGGGCCGGGGCCCGCTTGGGGCGGATCGGCGCCGCCATCCAGGGCTACGTGGAGGGCGAGGGTTTCTCCGTAGTGCGGGAGTACGTGGGCCACGGCGTCGGCCGCCAGATGCACGAGGACCCGCAGGTGCCCAACTATGGCGATCCAGACTCCGGCCCCATTCTCAGAGAGGGGATGGTCATCGCTATCGAACCGATGGTGAACGTGGGCGACTGGCGCACCAAACGCGACTCGGACAAGTGGACGGTGCGGACGCTGGATGGCAGCCTGTCCGCCCATTTTGAGCACACGCTGGCCATCCGCGACGATGAGGCAGAACCGCTAACTTTGCCGTAAAATATGAGTTTTGGAGATAGGGACTAAGGGAGGTGAACCGCCATAGGCCCGGCATGCGGGGCCAGGGTGCTCATGGGCAAGAAAGAATCCATAGAAGTTGAAGGGGTAGTCAAGGAGAATTTGCCCAACGCGATGTTTCGTGTAGAATTACCTAATGGGCACGGTATCCTCGCTCATGCGTCTGGCAAGATCCGGATGCACTTCATTCGCATACTGCCGGGCGACCGTGTGCTGGTGGAGCTCTCCCCCTACGACCTGAGCCGGGGCAGAGTCACCTACCGCTTCAAGTAGGGTTCTATCGTGAAGGTATCGGCATCGGTAAAGCGTCGCTGCGATAACTGCAAGATCGTGCGCCGCCGCGGGGTGGTGCGCGTCATCTGCCGCAATCCCCGTCACAAGCAGAGGCAGGGGTAGGAGGCTCTTATGGCTCGTATCGCCGGAGTGGACATCCCCCGTGACAAGCACGTCGATGTCTCTCTGCGCTATATCTACGGCCTCGGCTCCACCGCGGCCGGTCAGATATGCACCTACACGGGGGTCTCGCCTCAGACCAAGGTCCGTGACCTGACCGACGATGAGATCTCCCGCATCCGTGAGTACATCGACCGCAACTTCGTGGTGGAAGGAGAGCTGCGTAAGCGGGTACGCCAGAACATCCAGCGGCTGGTAGAGATCAACAGCTACCGCGGCATCCGGCACCGCCGCGGCCTCCCCGTGCGCGGGCAGCGCACCCGTACCAACGCCCGCACCAAGCGGGGCGCCCGCCGCACGGTAGCCGGAAGGCGCCGCGCTATGGCCAAGAAGTAAGGAAGCCCATATATGGCAGAACGCAAGGCGCGCACCCGCAGGCGAGAGAAGAAGAACGTGCCCGTCGGCTTGGCCTACATCCAGTCCACGTTCAACAACGTCACCATCACCCTGACCGACCCCAACGGCAACGTCCTCTCCTGGGCCAGCTCCGGCACCGTCGGCTTTAAGGGATCCCGTAAGAGCACCCCCTACGCGGCCGGGTTGGCTGCGGAGGAGGCGGCCCGCAGGGCGATGGAGCACGGTCTGCGCCAGGTGGACGTGCGGATCAAGGGCCCCGGCAGCGGCCGGGAGGCGGCGATCCGCTCCCTCCAGACCGCAGGCCTCCAGGTGACCAGCATCCGTGACGTGACGCCGGTACCGCACAACGGCTGTCGCCCGCGCAAGCGACGGCGAGTTTAGGAGGGATATGGCACACTACACCGGACCGGTTTGTCGTCTGTGTCGCCGCCTGGGCGATAAGCTGTACCTCAAGGGGGAGAGGTGCTTCTCGCCCACGTGTGCGTTCGAGAGGCGGCCCTATCCTCCCGGTCCGCGGTCCATGCGCCGCCGCAAGGTGTCCGACCGCGGCTTCCAGTTGCGGGAGAAGCAGCGGGCTCGCGCCACCTACGGTGTGCTGGAACGGCAGTTCCGCCGCTACTACGCCGAGGCGGTGCGCCGCCATGGCGTCAGCGGCGATAACCTGCTGCGCATCCTGGAGATGCGCTTGGACAATCTGGTCTACCGCCTGGGCTTTGCCGACTCGCGGGCCCAGGGCCGTCAGGTAGTCCTGCACGGGCACGTCACCGTGAACGGTCGCAAGGCGTACGCCCCCTCCCACGTCCTGAAGGTGGGGGACGTCGTCGGCTGGACGTCGCGGGGGCAGCGGAGCAAGTACTTCCAGATGGTGAAAGAGCAGATGGCCGAGAAGGGCGTGCCGTCCTGGCTGAGCGTGGACGCGGAGGGTGTGACCGGCCGCGTGCTGGCCCAGCCGGAGATAGAAGAGATCGGGGCCAAGTTCAGTCTGGCCACCGTTGTTGAGTACTACTCACGGTAGGGGATAGTCGATGCTAGAGTCTCAAGTTTACCCAGGTGCGCCTGCTTCGCCCGTAGACGAGCAGCCGCCCACCGAACCGAAGATCGAAGTTGAGGAGATGGGGGAGGACTGCGCCCGCATCGTAGTCGCGCCGTTGGCCTACGGCTTCGGCATCACCCTGGGCAACGCCCTCCGGCGCGTGCTCCTCAGCTCTCTCCCCGGCGCGGCGGTGACCTCCGTGCGCATCGACGGGGTCCTGCACGAGTTCTCCACCATACCCAACGTGAAGGAGGACACCATAGAGTTCCTCCTCAACGTCAAGGGGCTGCGCCTGCGGGCCCTCTCCGACCGCCCGGGGACGCTGATCCTGGACGTCAGCGGGCGCGAGGGTGAGATCACCGCCGCCGACCTCCAGGTCCCGGAACACTATGAGGTGATAAACCCGGAGCTCCACCTGGTCACCATGGACTCCCCCAAAGATCGGCTCCACGTGGAGCTGAACGTGGAGCCCGGCCGGGGCTATATGCCTGCCGGCCAGATCGATGGCCTGTCCATCGGCGTGATCCCGATGGACGCCGTCTTCTCGCCCGTGCGCAAGGTGAACTACAAGGTGAGCCGCACCCGTGTCGGCCAGGAGACCAACTACGACCGGCTGGAGATGGAGGTCTGGACCGACGGCACCATCAGCGCCGTCGATGCCGTCAGCCGCAGCGCCGAGATCCTCAGCGAGCAGTTCGCGCTGCTCGCCCACATGGGACAGCCGCCTCTGCCGGTGGTGGAGCGCGGCCTCGGTGCCGGCGTCGTCATGACCCCCGAGAAGTACAACATGCCCATCGAAGACCTCAACCTCTCCATGCGGGCCTACAACTGCCTGCGGCGCAGCGGCCTCATGGCCGTGGGGCAGGTGCTGGAGAAGAGTGAGGAAGAGCTCCTCTCCCTCCGCAACTTCGGCCGCAAGTCCTACGACGAGCTGCGGAACAAGCTGAACGAGCTGGGCCTGCTCCTGGCCGAACAGCCGGAGGAGGTGATGGAGGCACCGCCCCTGGAGGAGGGCGAGGTCCCCATCCTGGCCCAGCAGCCGCCGGTTGAGGAGGCGGAGGCCGCCCCCGCCGTGGAGGAGGCGAAGGTGGAAGAGAAAACGCCGGCGCCCGCCGCCAAGGGCAAGGAGGAGAAGAAGGCCGAGCCCGGCGACGAAGAGGAGATCCCCGAATGGAAGCGCAAGCTGATGGAGATCACCGGTGAGGAGGCCGGGGAGTAGCCGTGGCCCACCGCATCAACGGGCGCAAGCTGGGGAGGCCCACCGACCACCGGCTGGCCCTGTTCCGCAACCAGGTGACGGACCTCCTGCGTTATGAGAAGATCATCACCACGGAGGCCAAGGCCAAGGAGGTACGGGGACTGGCGGAGCGGGTCATCACCCTCGGCAAGCGGGGCGACCTGCACGCTCGTCGCCAGGCCTTGCGTTTCGTGTACGATAAGAAGGTGGTGGAGAAGGTGTTCGATGACCTGGCCGAGCGCTACGTGGCCCGGCCGGGAGGCTACACCCGCATCGTGAAGCTGGGCCCGCGGCAGGGAGACGGCGCCCGCATGGCCCAGCTGGAGATGGTGGCGGAGGAGGAGAGCTAGGCGGCTCTGCTGTCCGGCTCGTCGGGCATGGTGGGGGACGCACCCTTGCGCCGGCTGGCCCTCCTCTTGGAGTACGAGGGCACCGGCTTCGGGGGCTCCCAGTACCAGAAGAATACGCGGACGATACAGGACGCGCTGGAGCGCGCCCTCAGCAGCTTAACAGGCGAACCGATAAGGGTGGCCCTGGCTGGCCGCACCGACGCTGGTGTTCATGCCAAGGGGCAGGTGGCCGCCTTCAGCACGGGCAGTCGCCACGGGCCCGACGTGTTCCTGCGGGCCCTCAACCATCACCTGCCGGACCAGATAGCGGTCCGCGCGGTCAGGGAGGTGCCGCCCACCTTCGGCCCGCGCCGTCAGGCGGTCGGCCGCTGGTATCGCTACACGATCCACAACGGCCGCCACCGGCTGGCCCTTCAGCGGCGGCTCGTCTGGCACGCGGTCGAGCCGCTGGACGGGGAGGCCATGGCGGAGGCGGCGGCGTCTCTGGTGGGTGAGCACGACTTCGCCGCCTTCACCCAGCCCTCCCTGGCCGGCAAGCGCAGCACCTGCCGGCGGATGACCCGGGCGGAGGTCAGGCAGCGCGGCTGCTGCCTCCTGCTGGAGGTGGAGGCCAACGCCTTCCTGCCCCATCAGGTGCGACGCATAGCCGGGGCGCTGGTGGAGGTGGGCAGGGGCAGGCTATCCCCGGGCGGGTTCCAGGACCTGCTGAGGCAGGCAGAGCCGGGGGCGGCCAGCTTCACGGCCCCGGCCCGCGGGCTCTGCCTTATGAAGGTTCGCTACGAGGACGGACTGTTTGACGATGAAACAGATGAAGACATATAGCCTCAAGGGCGGAGAGATCGAAAAGCACTGGCACGTGGTGGATGCCAACGGCCAGACGCTGGGCCGGTTGGCCACCCAGGTGGCCAACCTCCTCATGGGCAAGCACAAGCCCACCTACTCTCGCCATCTGGACATGGGGGACTATGTGGTAGTAGTGAACGCGGAAAAGATACGCGTGACCGGCAACAAACTCCAGGACAAGAAGTACTACCGGCATACGGGCTACATGGGCGGCCTCAAGGAGAGGACCCTGGGCACGATGCTCCAGCGCCGCCCGGGGCGCGTCGTCGAGCTGGCGGTGCGGGGCATGCTCCCCCGCAATCGACTCGGCCGACAGCTCTACCGTCACCTCAAGGTTTACGCCGGTCCCGATCACCCTCATGAGGCGCAGGTCAACGCGTCCCGCAAGCGACAGGCCGCAGCGGCCGCCATCAGCACGCCGCGTCCGGCAGGGGAGAAACCGTCATGACGCAAGAGCAGACCGACGAGCTTTCCGTCCCATCCGGGGAGCAGTACTACTACGGCACCGGGCGCCGCAAGACGGCGGTGGCCCGAGTGCGCCTGTACCCCGGCTCCGGCATCATCGTCGTCAACGGCAAGCCGTTTCAGGAAGTGTTCACCTGGGAGCTACACCAGTTCAAGGTGCGCCGGCCTCTAGTGAGCACGGAGACGGACGAGCGCTTCAACGTCCAGGCCAAGATCGCTGGCGGCGGCATCTCCGCCTGGGCCGATGCCCTGGCTCACGGCATCTCCCGCGCCCTCGTCGTCTTCGACGAGGGCCTCAAGCCGACCCTCCGCAAGGCCGGCCTCGTCACCCGCGACCCGCGGGTCAAGGAGCGCATGAAACCCGGCCTCAAGCGCGCCCGCAAGGCCCCCCAGTACACCAAGCGCTAGCGGCGACTCGGTATCGGGAGGGCGGCCCTACTCCTGCTGGGCCAGCCAGGCCTTCAGGTTGCCGATGACCGTCGTCGGCGTGGGGTCGAGGCCGTTCAGCAGCGCCAGGTAGTAGCTGATGTAGTCGCCCATCAGGAGGCAGGTCATCGCCTGGGCCAGGGCGCTCCTGCCCTCCGCCTGCACCTCCGCGTACGCCACTCCCGCATCGGCCAGCGCCCGCTGGCTGAACTCGTAGTGGAGGGCCACCCGCGGGTGGAAGTCCGGCGATCGCAGGTAGACGACGAGCACCAGGCGGGCCACCTCTCGCGGCAGCTGGTAGGAGACGATGGCGTTATGGCTCGCCTCTGGGAGCTCCTCGTAGAACGCCCAGACCTTCGTCGATTCGTTGAGCTGCGTCTTCCAGCGATGGGCTACCTCGGTCAGCACCTCGGCCCCGTAGATGACGGGCAGCCGCCCGGCCAGCCTGGCCGCCAGCTGCTTGGCGGCGTTGTCGGCCAGAGGCACCTCCTCGCCGATGCGGGAGCGCAGGGACTCCATGGCCGCGATCGCCTCGTCCACGTCCCGGGCCACCCCCTGCATGAGGCCGATGGCTTCAGCGATGGCCAGCAGGGGCATGAGGCCGTAGCCCAGGGCCGAGCGGGGCTCGCCGCGAAACTGGAAGACGAAGGCGGGGACGCCGTTGGCCCGGGCCGTGGCCAGAAGCCTTCCCCCGGTGGTTATCACCAGCTTCTTGGCCGGCGTGGCCAGACCTTGCTCGAAGGCCGACAGCGTCTCCTCCGTGTTGCCGCTGAAGCTGGAGGCGATGAGCAGGGCGCGGCCGTCCACGCAGGACGGCAGGGCGTAGTGGCGGTGGTTCAGGACCGGCATCGAGCTCTCCCGCGCCAGCAGAAGCCGGAAGATATCGCCGGCTATGGCGGAGCCGCCCATGCCCAGGACGACGATGCGATCGATCTCCCGGTAGGCGGCGGACAGCTCTAGGCGGCGGGCCTCCTCCCAGGCGGCGCGGCACTGATCGGGCAGGCCGCGCACGGCGGCGCCCATCCCGCCGGGGTCCAGGCGGGCCCGCGCCTGAGGGTCGTCCAGGATGCCGGGATCAGACACCGGCCAGCTTCCGGCATTCAGCCAGCACCCTGGGCACCAGCTCTTCCCGCTGCACCTCCGTGTAGATGCGCATCAGCGGCTCCGTCCCGGAAAGGCGGATCAGGGCCCAGGCTCCGTCCTCCAGTTTGAAGCGCAGGCCGTCCGTGCTGTCGATGCCGGTCACCGCCAGTCCGGCGATGCGATCGGGCCTCAGCCCCGGCAGGCGCGACTCCACCTGCGTCCGCTCCTGCGCCGACATCTCGATGTCCACACGGTCGTAGTAGTGGGGCCCCACCTTCCGGAACAGCTCTTCGATGAGGTCGGCGGCGTCCTTGCGCCGCCGGGCCATCAGGTCCAGGAAGTACAGCCCCGAGAGGATGCCGTCGCGCTCCGGCAGGTGGCCGCGGAAGGCGTAGCCGCCGGATTCCTCCCCGGCGATGATGGCGTCCGTCTGTCGCATTTTGGGGCCCAGGTACTTGAAGCCGACGCCGGTCTCGTGCACCGGCACCCCGTACATCTCGCCCAGCCGCAGCACCATGCTGGTGGTGGTCACCGACTTGACGATGGGCCCGCGCAGGCCGCGCACCTCCAGCAGGTAGTAGACCAGCAGCGCGAACGCCTGGAGCTGGTTGATGAACCGCCCCTGGGCGTCGAGGATGCCCAGGCGGTCGCCGTCGCCGTCGGTGGCCAGGCCGACGTCAGCCTTTCGTCGCCGCACTGCCCGCACCAGCGGCTGCAGGTTCCGTTCGATAGGCTCCGGGTTGTCCATGCCGGGGAACAGCGGGTTGCGCGCCGCCCTCACCTCCCAGACCTGCGTCCTGCCGCCGGCCAGGAGGCCGCGCAGGTAGCCGGCGCCGGCTCCGTGCATGGAGTCCGCCACCACCCGCAGGCCGCTGGCCCGCAGGGCGTCCAGATCCACCAGCTCCGACAGGTGTGCGAGGTAGTCGGGCTGTGGATCGAACATCTCCACGAGGCCCTTCGCCTTCGCCTCGGCCAGGGGCAGGGGTGACACCTCGGCTATCTGCGGCAGAAGCGCCTCGATGCGTCCCAGTATCTCCGGCGGAGCGGCGCCCGCGTACTCCGTGCGCACCTTGAAGCCGGAATACTGGGACGGATTGTGACTGGCGGTGATGACCACGGACCCTGCCGCCTTGCGGCGCAGGATGGCGTATCCCACCACCGGCGTCGGCGCCGGGCGGTCGCACAGGTAGACGGGGATGCCGTTGGCGGCCAGCACCTCCGCAGCAACCGCGGCGAACTCTTCGGAGGCGAAGCGAGTGTCGTAGCCCACCGCCATGCCGCGGTCGGCGAGCCCGGCCTCCTTGACGTACAGGGCCGTGGCGTGGGCGCAGCGGCGCACATTGGCGAAGGTGAACTCGTCGCCGATGATGGCCCGCCAGCCGTCGGTGCCAAAGCGAATCGTCGTTGCGTTCAAGCCCACGGTCATCCTAAGGGATGGGCGGGCAGGCCCGCCAGCCATCGGTGCCGAAGCGGATGGGCGGGCCGCTCATGTCAGCGCCAGCTCCCGCAGCTCGGTCTCGGCCTCGCTCAGGTCCTTGAAGGTATCGATCGTCCGCCAGTAGGAACGGCTGCGGTAGCCGAACAGCCTTCCCTTGGCCGCCAGCTCGGGGAAGGTCGTCGTCTCGTGGTCGCCCCGTTCCGGCAGGCGGTGGAAGAAATCGGCGGCGAGCACATACACGCCGGCGTTTATCCAGTGGGGCAGCAAGGGCTTCTCCTCGAACGCGACGATGCGGCCGGCCCTGTCCCTGCGGGTGACGCCGTAGGGGCTGCGAAGGCGGGTGAGCATGACCGTGGCGGTGGCGCCCTTGCGCCGGTGATAGCGCAAGAGGGGCGCTAGCGGCTGGTTGGTGAAGATATCGCCGTTGAGGGCCAGGGCCAGATCCTCGTTGGGCGGCAGGAGGCGGGCCCCCAGCTTGAGGGCGCCGCCCCGGCCCAGGGGCTCCTCCTCCAGCGAGTAGTGGACCCGAAGCCCGAAGCGCGAGCCGTCCCCGAAGTGCTTCTGGATGACCTCCGCCTTGTAGCCGCACAGGAGGATCACATCGCTGACGCCCTGGCCGGCGAGCCATCTTATCTGGTACTCCAGGATGGGCCTGCCGGCCACCGGGATCATCGGCTTGGGCCGGTTGCTGGTCAGGGGACGCAGCCGCTTGCCCTCGCCGCCGGCGATGATCAGCGTGTACACGGCGGGCTAGGCGTGCTGTCTCTCGCCGACGGTTGGGTGTGGCTTCTCGGCCGGGAGGCCCGCCGCTCGGCGCAACGCCGCCGCCTTATCCGTGCGCTCCCAGGGGGCGTCGATATCGCTGCGGCCGAAGTGGCCGTAGGCCGCCGTTGCCCGGTAGATCGGTCGCCTCAAGTCTAGGTCGCTGATGATGGCGCGCGGGCTGAGGTCGAAGTGATCCTTCACCAGCTGGAGCATGCCGCCGTGGTCGTACTTGTGGGTGCCGAACGTCTCGATGGAGACGCCCAGGGGCTGGGGATGGCCGATGGCGTAGGAGAGCTCTACCTCCACGCGGTCGGCCAGCTTGGCCGCCACCAGGTTCTTGGCTACGTAGCGGGCGGCGTAGGTGGCGGAGCGGTCCACCTTGGAGGGGTCCTTGCCGGAGAAGGAGCCGCCGCCGTGGCGGGCGGCGCTGCCGTAGCAGTCGACGATGTTCTTGCGCCCGGAGAGCCCCGAGTCGCCGGCTGGCCCGCCCAGCACGAAGCTACCGCTGGTGTTCACGTGGATGGTCTGGTCGGTGAGCCCTTCCATCCACGGGCCCAGGACGGGGCGGACAACGTGCAGCTCCACGTCGTCCCACAGCGTCTTGCCATCGATGCCGGCGTCATGCTGGGCGGCAATAACCACCTCCTTTACCCGCTTGGGCAGGCCGTAGGAGTACTCCACCGTCACTTGGGACTTGCCGTCGGGCCGCAGGTAGGGCAGGATGCCCTCTTTGCGCACCTGGGCTAGGCGCTGACAGAGCTTGTGGGCCAGGGAGATGGGCAGGGGCATGAACTCCGGCGTCTCCGTGCACGCGAAGCCCATCATGATCCCCTGGTCGCCCGCCCCCTGGTCCTCGCTGACGGCGTTGGCGATCTCCCGGGACTGCTCCTTGATGGAGACGACGATGCCGCAGCTATCGGAGTCGAAGCCGTACTGCGGGTTGGTGTAGCCGACCTGGCGGATGGTCTCGCGGGCGATCTTGGTGTAGTCCACGTGGTGCTTGGTGGTGATCTCGCCGATGATGACCACCAGGCCGGTAGTAGCCGTCACCTCGCAGGCGACGTGGGCCATGGGGTCGTAGGTCAGGATCTCGTCCAGGATAGCGTCGGCGATCTGGTCACAGAGCTTGTCCGGGTGGCCCTCGGTCACCGACTCCGAGGTCACCAGCATGGACGGCGCGCTCATAAGGGTCATCTTCATGGCGGCGTCTCCTTCGCTCACGTCCCTTGCTCCCAGGATGACAGATACTTCCGTTGTTCCGCCGTCAGCTCGTCGATGGTGATGTCCATGGAGGCCAGCTTCAGGCGGGCCACCTCCTGGTCGATCTCCGCCGGCACGGGGTAGACGTCGGCGGGCAGCCGTTGGGAGCGGGTGGCCAGGTACTCCACGCACAGGGCCTGGTCGGCGAAGCTCATGTCCATGACGCTGGCCGGGTGGCCCTCGGCCGCCGCCAGGTTGATGAGGCGGCCCTCGCCCAGCAGGTAGAGGCGCCTGCCGTCCATCAGCCGGTACTCCTCGACGTGGTCGCGGATGCGGCGCTTGGTCTCGCTCATCTCCGCCAGGGCCTTGATGTTCAGCTCCACGTTGAAGTGGCCGGAGTTGGCGAGGATGGCGCCGTCCTTCATCGCCTGGAAGTGGTGGCGGTCCAGCACGTTGACGTCGCCGGTGAGGGTGATGAAGATGTCGCCGATAGGGGTGGCCTCGGCCAGGGACATCACCTGGTAGCCGTCCATGGCGGCCTCCAGCGCCGGCACCGGCTGGACCTCCGTGACGATCACCTTGGCGCCCAGTCCACGCGCCCGCATGGCCACCCCGCGCCCGCACCAGCCATAGCCGCAGACGACGACGTTCTTGCCAGCCCAGAGGACGTTGGTGGCCCGGGTGATGCCGTCCAGGGTGCTCTGGCCGGTGCCGTAGCGATTGTCGAACAGGTGCTTGGTGTCCGCCTCGTTCACGGCCACGATGGGATAGCCGAGGGCGCCGTCGCCGGCCATAGCCCGCAGGCGGATCACTCCTGTTGTCGTCTCCTCCGTCCCGCCGATGACTCCCTCCAGCAGGTCGCGGCGCGCCTTGTGCAGCGTCGCCACCAGGTCAGCGCCATCGTCCAGGGTCACCTGGGGTTTCTGGTCCAGGACGGAGTGGATGTGGCGGTAGTACGTCTCATCCTCCTCGCCGCGGATCGAATGGACGGGGATGTCATGAAGCGCCACCAGGGCGGCGGCCGCGTCGTCCTGGGTGGACAGGGGATTGCTGGCGCAGAGGGCGAGCTGGGCGCCGCCGTCCCGCAGGGCCAGCATCAGGTTGGCCGTCTCCGTGGTGACGTGCAGGCAGGCCGACACCCGCAGGCCTGCCAGCGGCCGCTCCCTGGCGAACCGCTCCCGGATGAGGCGGATGACCGGCATCTCCCGCGCCGCCCACTCGATGCGGCGGTTGCCGTCTTCGGCCAGGGCCAGGTCCTTGACGTCGTAGTCTACCGTGGGTTTGGCCATTATCGCTCCTTTGCGACGGCGGCCTCTTCCTCCAGCGAGGCCTCCAACATCTCACGCATCCGGATCACCGCTTCCCACTGGGGCGTGTAGTCGTCCCGGCGGGGCATCATCTCCCGGGACAGCTCCTCGCGCTGGAAGACGGTGAACAGCCTGCGCAGCTCCGCGATGGGGTCGGGATGGTCGTCGACGCGCAGGTCGCAGTAGGGGTAGTCCTCCGTGTGGGCGACCCGGATCCCGGCCGACTGGCGGCCGCGACGGTCGCCGCCGGCCTCCTGGCCGGCCTCCAGAGCCCGCAGGAGCCGCTCCGGCAGCTCCTCGTCCACGCTGGCCTCGAAGGCGAGGGCCATCGCCTTGACCACCTCCTCGCCTGTCAGGATGTTGCCCAGGCAGACGTAGCCCCCTCCCTCCACCTGGCCCGCCCAGGGGATGCACTTGGCGCCGGTATAGGCCGCCGTGTGCCCGTCCCGATCGACGATGGCCACCTGGCGCAGGTCGCGGCCCCGGTCGCTCTCGATGACCCGCTCCAGGGCCCGCGCCGCGGCCAGGCCCTGCTCCAGCAGGGCGAGGCCGTCGATCCCCAGATAGGGGTTGGTGAACGCCTGGCTGGCGATGACGCCCACGCCGGTCCGGCAGTAGGGCACGACGCCGCCGGCGGCCAGCGCCCTGCTAGAGGTGCTCACCCCCAGCATCCCCGTTCGGGGGCAGCGGGCGACGATGGAGAAGGTCATGCGCTCACTCCTTTGTCCGCTGGTCTCACCTCAGCACTATCTCCTTGCCCTCCCGGCGGCCGCGCCAGCCGGCGGCCAGACGGCGCAGGCTGCTGGCCAGGCCCAGCGGGTCCTTGCGGATCGCCGGCGTCTCATACAGCGTGCACTGTTGACGGTAGCCCAGCTTGGCATAGACCGCAAGGGCAGGGGCGTTGCTGACCTCCACCGTCAGGGCGGCCAGGTCGCAGTGCTCCAGCAGAGCCTGGGTCACCGCACTGGTGGTGATGGTGGCCAGGCCCCTGCCGCGGTGGCGGGGATGAGTGAACACGTTGCCCACTACCGCCACCCGTTCCGCGGGCGAGTCCACGTGCGTGCCCGCGATGCCAACCAGACTCCCTTCCGCGATAACCCCGTAGTATACTTCTTCCTCAATGTGGCGTGAAGAGTAGGCTGCCGGGCCGCCCTCCGCTGAGTAAAGGCGGTTGATGGGGCCGATGTCGCGTCCGCGCAGCCGCACCGCCTCCCCTTCCGCCGGGCGGAACGTCTCCCTGGTGATGGACATGCGCACCATGAGCTCCTTGCGGGTGAGCAGGAAGTGGCGCTGCACTACCTCCAGGTGCTCCGGCCGGAAGCTGGCGAAGCAGGTGCGCGGTCCCGGGTGGAGGCTGAGGAGGACGTCCAGGGCCGCGGCGTCGCCAACGGTGAGCAGCGCGGGGCCCAGGCCTCCCCGCGAGTGAAGGACGAGGGCGCGCCCGGCAGGGCCGCTGGCCGACCACCACTCGCTTTGTGGGAAGAGGGAGGGCGCCAGCTGCGCCTGGGCGTAGGCCGCGTAGGTCCCCTCCGGGACCAGCAGCGCGCGGATCGTCTCCCGGTCGGTCAGCCGCTCTACGCTGTAGCGCGCGCGGGCCGCTTCGCGGTCGTTGGGGAGGGTGGTGTCCACCATCAGCTGGCCTTCCCTGCCGACGCGCCGTGCCTGCCGGCAGGCAGGTATTTCCTTATCAGCGGCTCCAGCTTGGCCAGGGTGGCCGGCGGCACCAGCTCCAGCGGCGTGACCAGAGCATTGGCCAGGGCCTCGCGGCAGCCGCACCGCCGTTCCCGGGGCAGGCGGCGCAGGAACAGCCGGACCGCTTTTTGGGAGACCGCCACGTTCTTCTGGAGGTTGGCCACGATCATCTCCGCCGTGACGTCGGCCTCCTCGTCGTGCCAGCAGTCGTAGTCTGTGGCGCAGGCCAGGATGGCGTAGCAGGTCTCGGCCTCGCGGGCCAGCTTCGCCTCCGGCAGCGCCGTCATGCCGATGACGTCGGCGCCCCAGCTACGGTAGAGGTTCGATTCGGCCCGCGTGGAGAAGGCCGGTCCTTCGACAACCACGTAGGTGCCGCCGTCGTGGATCGTGGCTCCCGCCTCCCGGGCCGAGGCGACCAGCGCCGATCGCGTGTCCGGGCAGAAGGGGTCAGCGAAGCCGATGTGGGCGACGAAGCCCTCGCCGAAGAACGTGGAGGGCCGTCCCCGCGTCCGGTCGATGATCTGGTCCGGCACCACCAGGTGCAGGGGCTCGATCTCCTCCCGCAGGCTGCCCACCGCGCTCACCCCAACGATGGTCTCTACGCCCAGGGACTTGAGGGCGTAGACGTTGGCCCGCGTTGGCAGCTCCTGGGGCAGGATGCGGTGGCCGGGCCCGTGCCGGGGCAGGAAGGCCACTCGCTCCCCCTCCAGCGTCCCCACAACGATGGGCCCGCTGGGCTCCCCGAAGGGAGTCTCCAGGCACAGCTCCTCGGCGTTGGTGAGGCCGTCCATGCGGTAGAAGCCGCTGCCGCCGATGATGCCGACCTTCGCCTCAGCCACGGGAGGGCGCCTCCCTCCTGAGCAGCCCCGCCAGGGACGCCTGGTAGGGCGGGCGGGCCACGCCGTTCTCGGTGATGATGGCGGACACGTGGTCTGCC
>Ga0209979_1001053_pt1 | contig 32339 bp, 46 predicted proteins | sample AnhtaG_FD_183114 | JGI IMG/M metagenome (GOLD analysis project Ga0209979, IMG submission 183114) | Deep subsurface microbial communities from Anholt, Denmark to uncover new lineages of life (NeLLi) - Anholt_01485 metaG (SPAdes) (version 2) | ecosystem: Environmental > Aquatic > Marine > Oceanic... | reverse complement strand
AAACCCTACCACCTGCCCTTTAGCGTGAACCCCTTGATCGGTACGGCTGGCACTCGCGATACGAATCCTCTCCCCGGTAAGCCTCCCCAGGGCACGCTCGATCTCGCCCTGAATGGTAGGCAAACCGGCCTGCATCTGAAATCCGTGGTATCGGGTGCCCTCATATTCAACGATAAGGGCAATTTTCTTGGCATCCATAAAGGCCCTACTCCACCAGCTCCAGCCGAGCCATCGCTGCTCCATCTCCCAGACGGGGCCCGAGCTTTACCACGCGGGTATAACCACCGGGGCGGTCGGCATACCTGGGGGCAAGCTCATCAAACAGCTTCTTAACCACCTTTTTATCGGTTACAAAGGCTAACGCCTGACGACGGGCCTGCAGGTCACCATCCTTGCCCAGGGTAATGATCTTCTCCGCCATACCTCGAACCTCTTTTGCTTTAGCCTCAGTGGTCACAAGCTTCTCATATCTCAAGAGGTCGGTTACCAGGTTCCGATACATACTAACGCGGTGACCTGTGGGCCTGTCCAATTTTCGACCGGCAACTCGATGCCTCATCCTAAAGCTCCTCCCAGTCTATGCCAACCCCCTGCGGAGGGACCTCATCCTCCTTTTCCTCAGGGAGGAAGCCCAAAACCTGGAGCTGCTCCCCAACCTCCTTAAGAGCCTTCTGCCCGAAGTTTCTTATGGTAAGCAGCTCCTGCTCGCTCCTCTCAAGTAGCTCCCCAACCTTGGTGATCCCCGCTCTCTTCAGGCAGTTGTAGGTGCGCACCGAGAGGCTAAGCTGATCAATAGGCATATTATATTGCTCTAGCGGGATAGGGAGGCGAGGCTCCTTTTCACCCACCCCGAGAGGAAATCTGGCAAGTTCATAGAAAAGGTGGAACTTTTCTATCAAGATCTCTGCGCTCTGGCTCACCGCTTCAATAGGCGATATGGTGCCATCGGTCCATACCTCGAGGATCAGTCGCTCATAGTTGGTCTCCTGCTCAACGCGGGTGGGCTCCACAGTATAATTAACCTTTCGGATCGGGGTGAAGATAGCATCTACAGGGATCACCCCTATGGGAAGCCCATTTCTCTGACCGGCGGGCACATACCCCTTACCCTGCTCCACATGGAACTCCACCGCCAGCTTGGCATCAGGGGAATCCAGGGTGGCCAGGTGAAGCTCAGGGTTCACCACCTCAAAATCGGCGGAGGGCTGGATGTCACCAGCCGAGACCCGACCCTCGCCTGTGGCCTCCAGGATCAACATCCCCTCCCCGGAGGTGAGGGGGCGAAGCCTTAGTGCCTTGACATTTAACAGGAATTCTATGATGTCCTCCTTCATATGGGGGATGGTGGAGAACTCGTGCAGCACCCCCTCGATCTTGACCCAGGTTACCGCAGCACCGGGAAGCGAGCCTAAGAGCACCCTCCGCAGCGCATTTCCCAGGGTGGTGCCAGAGCCCCTCTCCAGAGGGCCGGCGACGAATCGCCCATATTTCTCCGAGCTTTCCTCGCACTCTATGTTAGGTACAACAATCTCAGACAAGGGACTACCTCCGAAAAATCATCTGGAATAATACTCCACAATCGCTTTTTCATCGATCTTAGGATCGATGTCGCTGCGGCTGGGCAGGGCGAGCACTCGACCATAGAGCTTTTCCCGATCCAGGCTCAGCCATTGGGGCACAATCTTATCTTGAATCTGCTGCGCCACCATCTTATAGTACTCCGTGTTCGTGCTTTTTTCCTGCCAAGCGATAACGTCCCCCAACCTAACAGCGCAGAAGGGGATGTCCGTCTTTCGTCCATTAAGGGTGATGTGACCATGGCACACTATCTGCCGGGCCTGCTTTCTGGAGTCGCCGAAGCCAAGGCGATAAACCACGTTGTCAAGCCTCATCTCCAGGATCTGGAGCAGGTTTTCCCCGGTGATTCCAGGGCGCCTCTCCGCTGCGGCGAAATGCCTGCGGAACTGCCTCTCCAAGACGCCGTAGGTATGTCTCGCCCTCTGCTTCTCCTTTAGCTGGAGGCCACGGTCGGATATTTTTCGCCGCCGCGCTCGTTGCTGGCCAGGGGGCAGGCTGCGCCGCTCCATGGCACACTTGCGAGTGGTGCACCTCTCCCCCTTAAGCATCAGCTTATCGCCCTGCCTCCGGCATAGCCGGCAAACCGGTCCCGTATATCGAGCCATTTTTTCGTCCTACTCCCTTTTCAATTTTTCGAACTAGGCCACGCTTTCCCCAGGCGAGGTGCCTATCTCCCCTGCCATCACCCCTAGATTATAGCCCTCCTTCTTGAGGCGCAGATCGTAATAGAGCAGGGTGGCGCCAACGATAGTGATAGGGATTGACAAGATCGCCCCGATTGCCAACCCGACTAAAAGACAACGCATCGGAGCCTCCCTTTGTCCGTATACTGACATCAAATCGAGACTATTCCCACTATCACAAATAGGATAATGTAAGGAATTATGAAAACGACCCGTGATCCCAAGGCCAGGCCAGCGCCGAGCACAAATGCTGTTCCAAAGCTGATAGTAAGTTTTCGCTCCTCCATTTTCAAACCTCCTTAGTTAAATATTCCAGCCTTAGCTTGGTATTATCCACAAGATTTCATCAATAGCCTCGTTTGCGATGAGGTTTTGCTTATACCCTCCTTCTCTTTCTGGGGCGGCAGCCATTGTGGGGGATGGGGGTTACATCCCTGATCCCGATAATGGTAAGCCCCGCCGATTGCAGGGAGCGGATGGCTGCCTCACGCCCGCTCCCCGGTCCCTTCACATAGACCTCAACCTGCCTTAACCCGTGCTCCATCCCCCTCCTCGCTGTTTGCTCCGCAGCCATCTGTGCTGCATAAGGGGTTCCCTTTCGCGACCCCTTGAAGCCAACGGTCCCCGAACTCCCCCAGGCAATGGCGTTGCCCGAGGGGTCGGTAAGGGTGATCATGGTGTTATTAAAGGTGGATTGGATATAAGCTCGCCCCTTGGGAATGGACTTCCTTTCCCTTTTTTTGATCCTCGCCGGTTTCTTCTTCTCTGGCATAGCCCTCCTTTACTTCCTGGTCACGGTGCGGCGACGCCCGGCCACCGTCTTACGGGCACCCCTTTTGGTGCGGGCATTGGTTTTGGTGCGCTGACCATGAACGGGCAATCCCCTCCGATGCCTGATGCCACGGTAGCTGCCAATCTCGATGAGCCTCTTGATGTTGAGATTGACCTCTCGCTTCAGCTCCCCTTCAACCTTGTACCCCTTATCGATAAGCTCACGAATTCGGCTGGCCTCCCCCTCGCTGAGGTCCTTCACCCTGGTATCAGGGTCGACCCCGGTTTGGGCCAGCACCCTCCTGCTCGAAGAGGGTCCGATGCCATAGATATAGCACAACCCAATCTCGATTCGCTTTTCCTTAGGAAGGTCTACCCCTGCTATCCTCACCATTTTTTCGCCCCTTTATCATACTAGCTCCCTGTGGCTAGTGGGAGCTCGATATGCTATCGAATCCACCTTAATGGCTATCCCGTTTCCAGATGCCCCCGAAAAAAGCAACACAATAACCACAGCCCCGAGAACGAAAATCAACCTTGCCTTTGCTTATGTCTAGGGTTCTCGCAGATCACCCTAACAACGCCCTTACGCTTTACCACCTTACACTTTTTACATCGAGGCTTCACCGAAGCCTGAACCTTCATCTTTCGCTCCTTATGTCACAGCTAAAGAAGACCCTACTTAAAACGATAGGTGATCCTGCCCCTGGTCAGGTCGTAGGGGGAGAGCTCCACTATTACCTTATCGCCACGAAGGATCTTGATGTAATGTAACCTCATCCTCCCCGATATGTGGGCTAGCACCTTATGCCCGTTAGCCAGTTCGACGCGGAACATGGCGTTGGGCAAGGGCTCGACCACCTTTCCCTCGACCTCAATTACTTCCTTCTTAGGCATATTTCTTTACCCTTCCTAATCGAGCCTGGTGAGTATCTCAGGCTCTCCATCGGTTATGGCGATGGCATGCTCAAAGTGAGCACAAAGGCTGCCGTCGGCGGTGGTAACGGTCCACTGGTCGCCGGCCACCTTTGTGCGCCATCCCCCCGCATTCACCATGGGCTCCAGGGCTAGGGTCATCCCTTTCTGAAGGACAGGTCCCTGCCCCGGGGGTCCAAAATTGGGTATCTGTGGGTCTTCATGCATCTCCCTGCCGATGCCATGCCCCACATATTCACGCACTACAGAGAACCCCCTAGCTTCGGCAAAGGATTGGATGGCCGCTGAAATATCGCTTAAATGGGCACCACTATGGGCGCTGGCGATCCCCGCCTTCAGCGCCCCTTCAGTTGCCTCCAGCAGCGCCTCAGCCTGGGGGCTGATCCTACCCACCCCTACCGTTAGCGCGGCATCACCGTGAAAGCCACGAAAAATCACCCCTACATCTAAAGATACGATATCTCCCTCCAGGAGCACCCTCCTCCCCGGGATGCCATGAACTAACTCCTCATTAACCGAGACGCACAAGTAAGCAGGGAAGCCACGGTAGCCCTTAAAGGAGGAGGTGACGCCATGCCGGCTCAGCTGGCGAGCGGTTATCGCATCCAGTTCTCCGGTGTTCATACCAGGCTCTATCCTTCCCACTAACTCCTCAAGAATGAGAGCAACGATCCTTCCCGCCTGGCGCATGATCTCGATCTCCTCTGACGATTTAACGATTATCCCCATTTCCTATGAATAGTATAGCAGAAACTTCCTCAGCCTTTCATTACTAGCGCCGCGATAAGCTCCTCACCCACCTCCTCGATCCCCCGCTCTCCATCGATCTCCACCAATTTGCCCGCCTCTTTATAATAGTCGATAAGAGGTGCCGTTTCAACGAAGTAGACCTCAAGTCGCTTCCTTACCGTTTCCGGGGAGTCATCGGGGCGCTGATAAAGCTCGCCCCCGCACTGATCACACCTCCCCAGCACCTTTGGTGGCGAGGTTATCTCATGATATGGTGCTTGGCAGTCCCGGCAGATAGATCGACCGCTGAGCCGCCTCACCAGCTCCTCTGTGGAGACCTTGATATATACCACCTTATCGATCCCTCTCTCCCCCAGGACCCTATCCAGTGCCTTCGCCTGCCCCAGGGTTCTGGGGAAGCCATCGAGGATAAACCCCTGGGCGCAATCGGGGGCTGCGATGCGTTCCAGGATCATCCTGATAGTTATCTCGTCGGGGACCAAAAGCCCCTTTTCCATATAAGATTTCGCCTGCTGCCCCAGTTCATCACCCCTATTCACCGCCTCCCGAAACAGGTCACCGGAGGCAATATGAGCAACACCGAACCTTTGACAAACGATCCCTGCCTGGGTGCCCTTGCCAGAGCCAGGGGCACCCAAAAGCACAATATGCAATCTAAATCTCCCTGCCTATAGGATAATTGCCTTTACCTGATGAAACCCTCATAGCGGCGCATCAGGAGCTGAGCCTCGATCTGCCGCATCGTATCTAGAGCTACCCCGACCATGATGAGCAGGCCGATGCTGGGAAGGACCAAAACCCGAATATCGGTTATGTTTTGCACAATGAAGGGCGACACCGCCACCAGGGCAAGGAAGAGAGCGCCCCCCCAGGTGATCCTGGTGATCACCCTGTTGAGGTATTGCCCAGTGGGGCGACCGGGACGAATCCCAGGCACGAAAGCCCCTTGCCTCTGCAGGGTTTCCGCCAGGTTCTGCTGCTGAAAGATTATCATGGCATAGAAGAAGGTGAAGCCCATCGCCAGCAGGAAGTACATCGTCCAATAGAACCAGCTTGTAGAGGCGAAGAGCCCGGTGATGAAAGCGGCAATGCCCCCGCCCTCCGGACTGACAAAGTAGCTGGCTATCACTCCGGGGAGGATCATCATCGACATGGCGAAGATCAAAGGGATCATCCCCGCCGAGTTTACCCTGAGGGGGATGTGGGTGGAACCCGATTGGCGGTACATCCTCCCGCCTCGATAAAGGCTCCTCGAATACTGCACCGGGATGCGGCGGTGAGCCTCGGTAAAAATAACGATGGTGGCTATAATGGCCAAGGCCAAAACCATGAATATCAATAGACCTGTCAGCCCCCCCTCACTCCCCTTAGCCAGGTAGCCTCTGCCGATCATCTCCGGCAACCCAGCGACGATGCCACCAAAGATTATTATAGAGATGCCATTGCCGATGCCATATTCGGTGATCAGCTCCCCTAGCCAGACGAGGAACATGGTTCCTGCGGCCATCGCTATCACCATGGCAGCGGTGGGCAAGAGTGCCTCCCCGGAGAGACCAATGCCGCCAATAATGCCCTCCCTTTGCAGGATGATTAGCTGCCCATAACCCTGAAGGGCTGCTAAGGGAACGGTTAGCCAGTGAGTATACTGATTGATTCTAGCCCTCCCCGCCTCCCCCTCTCTAGCTATTGCCTGAAGGCGAGGGATCACCGGCACCAGTAGCTGCATGATGATCACCGCGGTGATATAGGGGTAGACCCCCATGGCGGCGATGCTCATATACCTCATCGCCCCACCGCTGAAGAGGTCAAGCATGCCCAGCAGTGGTCCGATGCCCTGCCCCTGTTCCAGAAGCCGCTGCAAGGCATCGATATCCACACCAGGTAAAGGGATATGGGCAATGAAGCGGAAGACCACCAAGAGACCCAAGGTGAGAAGGATCCTCCTCCTCAGGTCAGCCTGACTAAAGGCGTCGATCATCGCCTGAATCAGCCTCGGCCTAGTCCCCGCTCGATGCAATCTCCTCTGCCCTCCCTCCTGCCAACTCGATCTTCCTCTTTGCCGCCTCGGAGAACCTGTTGGCCTTCACAACGAGCGGTTTTTGAACCTCACCATCGCCCAGGATCTTTATCGGCTTCTTCAGTGACTTGACCAGCCTTTCCTCCAACAACCGATGAGGGGTTACCTCGCTCTCAGGCTCAAAACGATTAAGCTGTTCTACCTTGACAATGGCGTATTCTATCCTGAAGATATTGGTGAACCCCCTCTTCTCGGGCAGACGCTTGATCAAGGGGTTTTGACCGCCCTCAAAGCCGGAGCGAACCTTGTATCCCGAGCGGGCCTTCTGCCCCTTGGTGCCCTTTCCTGCCGTCTTTCCATGACCACTGCCGAAGCCCCGCCCCAACCTTTTCCTCTTGCGCCTTGCCCCCGGAGGTGGCGCTAATTCATTCTGCCTCACTGCCCTCCTCCACCCTGACCAGGTGTCTTACCTTAAAAATCATGCCCCGAATCGATGCTGTGTCATCGTGCTCGATGGTCTGGTTCAACCGACGAAACCCCAAGGCCCTAAGCGTCCTCCTCTGATCCCTGGAGTAGCCTATGCCACTCTTTGTCCAGGTGACCCTAAGCTTAGTCACTGGATGCCCCCCCGCTGTCCCTCAAGGGCTTCCCTTTTCGCTTCGCCACTTCCTCTTCGGGATCCCTCAACCGACTTAGCGCCAGTATCGTCGCCCTCACTACGTTCATCGGGTTAGAACTGCCCAGGGACTTGGTAAGAATGTCGGTGATGCCCGCCGCCTGGAGAACGGCACGCACCCCGCCACCGGCGATGATACCCGTTCCCGGAGATGCTGGCTTGAGGAGAACCCTGGCCGCTCCAAACTTGGTCACTGTGGCATAGGGGATGGTGCCATCCTTCATGGGCACCCTTACCAGTTGCTTCCGCGCAATGGCACCCCCCTTCCGAATCGCCTCCGGTATCTCCTTGGCCTTCCCCAATCCAGCACCGACATGGCCATTACCATCGCCAACAACAACCAAAGCGGTAAAGCTAAAGCGCCTCCCTCCCTTCACCACCTTGGCTACTCGCGTTATATGAACCAGTTTCTCCGTTAGCCCCAATTCGCCGCTATCGATCTTCTCCATCTAAAAAAGCAAGCCTACCTCTCTAGCAGCCCCGGCCAAGGCTTTCACTCGACCGTGATATTTGTATCCGCCGCGGTCAAAAACCACCTTGGTGATCCCCTTCTCCATCGCTCGCTCCCCCACCAGTGTGCCCACAAGTTTCGCCGCCTCGACCTTCCTCCTCCCATCCGCCTCGGACCCTATCCTCCGCTCCAGGGTCGATGCCGAAGCGAGGGTATGACCAAGGTTATCATCGATCACCTGAGCATAGGTATGATTTAGGCTGCGAAAAACGCAGAGACGAGGTCTTTCCGGGGTGCCCGAAACCCTCCTTCTCACCCGGGCATGCTTTCTCTTTCTCGCTGCTCTAGCATCCTTCGCCATTATCTCTTCCTTGCACCAACCTTCCCCGATTTGCCAGGCTTGAGGCGAACCCTCTCCCCGGCGTATCTTATCCCTTTCCCTTTATAGTGATCGGGTGGTTTCAGCACGCGAATTTTCGCCGCTACATCGCCCACCAACTCCTTATCGATCCCCTGAACGCTGATCCGGCTTGCCCCCACCAGCACAACCGATACCCCTGGAGGGGGAGCGATCTCCACAGGATGGGAGTAGCCCAACTGGAGCACCACCTTCTCACCAACCTTTTGCGCCCGATAGCCGACACCAACGATCTCCAGGTCCTTCTGAAAACCTTTGCTCACCCCCTCCACCATGTTGGCGAGGAGACTCCTCGTTAGCCCATGAAGGGAGCGGTGAAGGCGATTATCGCTAGGTCGAGAAACCGTTATATTGCCATTGTCCAAGGAGATGGAGATCGCCGAATTGAAGGAGCGGGAAAGCTCCCCCTTGGGACCCTTCACCGTCACCTCGCTTCCCTTGATCATCACCTCAACCCCCTGAGGCAATGGGATGGGCTCTCTTCCTATTCGGGACATCGCTCCTTCCTTACCATATGTAGCAAAGAAGCTCGCCGCCAACCTTTTGGCGCCACGCCTGGTGACCGGTCATCACCCCTTTGGAGGTGGAGACGATGGCAATGCCAAGACCTCCATAGACGCGGGGGATCTCCGCCCTCTCAACGTATATTCTAAGCCCTGGCTTGGAGACCCGCTTAAGCCCGGTGAGCACGGGCTCCTTCTTTTCTGCATATTTGAGGTATATCTTGATTACCCGCTGTGGTTTGCCCTTCAAGACCTCGTAATCGCTGATAAAGCCCTCTTCCTTGAGGATCTTGGCGATGGAGAGCTTCATCCTCGAGGCAGGCACCAGTACAAAGTCGTGCCTGGCAAGGATGGCATTCCTTACTCTGGTCAGCATATCGGCAATGGGGTCGGTGACCATTTTTCGTCCTTTTCGGTTGTCTCTGCTAAGAGAACCGTATTATCTGAATTATATCCCTCTCTAATTATCCATCGGCCCAGTACGAAATTACCAGCTTGACTTCCTCACCCCGGGGAGTTTGCCCTCAAGGGCCAGCTTTCTGAAGCAGATGCGACAGAGTCCAAACTGACGGATATAGGCCCGCGGCCTGCCGCAAAGGGTGCAACGATTCCTCTTTTGCACCTTATATTTAGGTGGTCGCTGTGACTTTACAATCTTCGATACCTTCGCCATTGTTTCGAACTTTTTGGCCCTTAGGGCTAATCTCTAAAGAGACTACTATCTTCTTTCATATCTAATAGCTTAAAGAAGCCTCTTTACCCTCGCTGGAAGGGCATGCCCAGGAGCTCGAGAAGCCTCCTCCCTTCTTCATTGGTTCTGCCCGTGGTGACGATGGAGATCTCCATTCCCCTAATCTTATCGACCTTATCATACTCGATCTCGGGGAAGATAATCTGCTCCCTTATCCCCAGGGTATAATTGCCCCATCCATCGAAGGAGTTCCTCGGCGTCCCCTGAAAGTCGCGGATGCGAGGCAGGGTGGCATTCACCAGCCTATCGAAGAAATCGTACATCCGATTTCCCCTCAAGGTGACCATCATGCCGATGGGCATGCCAGTACGAACCTTAAAACCGGAGATAGAGCGCTTCGCCCGGCTGATCACCGGGTGCTGCCCGCTGATAGCGGCAAGGTCGCTCTCCGCCGCCTCCAGGGCGCGGGGATTCTTGATCGCCTCCCCGAGGCCGATATTGATCACGATCTTCTCCAGGCGGGGCGCCTGCATCACGTTTTTATACCCATATTCGCCCATTAGGGTGGGAACAACCTCTTTTTGATACCTTTCCTTCAGTCGGGACATCAGTCGATCACCTCTCCACAGCGGCGACAGATACGCACCTTGGTGCCACCCTCCAAGAAGCGAAAACCGATGCGGGTGGGACGATTGCACTTGGCGCAAAGAAGCATGATATTGGAAACGCGGAGCGGCGCCTCTCGCTCGATGATCCCTGCCTGCCTTGTCGTTCCTCGGGGCCTCGTGTGCCGCTTCACCATATTGACACCTTCCACCACCACTCGGCTTTCCTTGGGGAGGGATTCCCGCACCTTCCCCTTCTTCCCTTTATCCTTGCCGGCGATCACCAGCACAGTGTCATCCTTTCTTATCCTCATGCCAAACCCCTCATAGCACCTCAGGTGCCAGGGAAAGGATCTTCATGAATTTCTTCTCCCTTAGCTCCCTGGCAACAGGGCCGAAGATGCGAGTGCCCTTGGGATTATTCTTGTCGGTGAGGATCACCGCAGCGTTCTCGTCGAACCTGATATACGATCCATCGGAGCGGCGATAGGGCTTGGCGGTGCGCACCACCACCGCCCGCACAACCTCACCCTTCTTTATCGACCCTCCCGGCGTCGCCTCCTTGACCGAGGCCACAATGATATCGCCGACCCGAGCATATCTCTTTCGCGTCCCCCCAGGGACGTTTATGCACATAATGCTCTTTGCCCCGGTATTATCCGCCACCCTTAGCCTGGTATAGGTCTGAATCATCTCAATCCCCTTTAAACCTCGGCCCCCTTGGACAATATCTCCACCACCCGCCACCGCTTCTCCTTGGAGAGGGGTCGGGTCTCCTCGATCCGGACCACATCTCCTACACGACAGGCATTTTGCTCATCGTGGGACTTGAATTTCTTGATACGCCTCACCTGCCGCTTATAAACGGGGTGAGCTCTATAGGATTCCACAGCCACCACCACCGTCTTATCCATCTTGTTGCTGACCACACGACCCAGTTTGGTCTTCCTTTTCTTCTCCACTACCAAGGCATTACCCCTCTTCCAAGAGCGCCCTTTCCCGGATGATCGTCTTTATTCTGGCGATTCTCTTCCTTACGTTGCGAATCTCCTGATAATTCACTAATTGTCTTGTGGCCAGGCGAAATCGCAGGTTGAACAGCTCCCGATAGGCCTCGTCAAGCTGTTTTTTGAGCTCCTCCGAGCTAAGGACGCGAATCTCCTGAATCCTCAACTATTCGACCCCCTGAGGAGGCACACCGCTGTCACGTTGCACAAACCTGGTATCGATAGGGAGCTTATGGGAGGCAAGGCGCATCGCCTCCCTGGCAGCCTCCTCCTTGACCCCAGCGATCTCGAAGAGGATCCTCCCCGGCTTGACCACAGCCACCCAGTAATCCACGGAGCCCTTGCCGCTGCCCATGCGAGTCTCGGCAGGCTTTGAGGTCACCGGCTTATCCGGGAAGATACGGATCCAAACCTTGCCCCCTCGCTTCACATGGTGGACGATGGCACGACGCGCCGCCTCGATCTGCCTCGAGGTGACCCAGGCAGCCCCCTGGGCCTGGAGACCAAACTCTCCGAAGGAGAGGACATTCCCCGATTGCGCCCTCCCCCTGCGGCGACCGCGATGTTGCTTTCGATACTTTACTCGCCTCGGCTGTAACATGATCCCCTAACCCTTATTCGGTCGGCTCTTGCTGTTTCTCCTCAGGAGCTTCCTCCTCTACCTTAGCTTCCTCCTCTACCTTAGCCTCCTCCTCTACCTTAGCTTCCTCCTCTACCTTAGCTTCCTCCTCTACCTTAGCTTCCTCCTCTACCTTAGCCTCCTCCTCTACCTTAGCCTCCTCCTCTACCTTAGCCTCCTCCTCTACCTTAGCCTCCTCCTCTACCTTAGCCTCCTCCTCTACCTTAGCCTCCTCATGAGGAGCTTCAGCAGGCTTCATTTTAGGCTCGGGGAGGATATCGCCCTTATAGATCCAAACCTTGACCCCGGTGAGACCCAGGGCGGTGTGCGCCTCCGACAGGGCATAATCTATATCCGCGCGCAGGGTATGAAGGGGTACCCTCCCCTGATGCAGGGTCTCCCTCCTGGAATACTCGGAGCCAGTAAGCCTTCCCGAGCAGGTGACCTTTATCCCCTGGGCACCACTTTCCATCGCCCGCGAGATCGCCTGCTTCATGGCGCGCCGGTGAGAGATGCGCCGCTCGATCTGCGCGGCGATGTTCCTCGCCACCAGAAAGGCATCGAGCTCAGGCTGCCTGATCTCTTGAATGTTCAGCCGAACCCTCTTTCCGCTGACCTGCTCCAAAAGAAGCCTCACCTCATCGACCCGCTGCCCCCCTCTGCCGATAACAATTCCAGGCCTCGCCGTATGGACGGCTACCGTTACCTGATTGGCAGCCCGCTCGATCTCGATCCGAGAGATATCGCCTTCAGCATACTTCGATGCGATGGCCTTCCGGATCTTGAGATCCTCCTGCAAAAGCTCGGTATAGTGCTTATCGGCATACCACTTCGCCTGCCAATCCTTGATCACACCGAGCCTAAAACCTATAGGGTGAACCTTCTGACCCAATCATCCCTCCTCTTCAACGACTACTGTAATATGGCTGGAACGCTTCAGGATCGGCTTCGCCCGCCCCCTTGGCCCCGCTCGATACCTCTTCAGGGTACGACCCTCATCGACAAAGATCTTCACGATCCTCAGGTCGGCAGGGGTCATCTCGAAGTTGTTTTCGGCATTGGCCGCAGCAGACTTCACCACCTTGGCCACCGTTCGGGCTGCTGGGGAGCGCAGGAACCTGAGAATGGTTAAAGCCTCATCCACCTTCTTCCCCCGCACCGTGTCCACGATGGGACGCAGTTTATAGGGCGATGTCCTTATATACCTTGCAGTAGCCCTTACCTCCATAATGCCTACTTCTTTTTCTTTTTAACCCTGGCGACCCTTTCCGACTTAGCGGAGTGCCCCCTGAAGGTCCTGGTGAAGGAGAACTCACCCAGCTTGTGACCCACCATATTCTCGGTAATAAAGATAGGCACATGCCTCCTGCCATCGTGCACCCCGATGGTGTGACCGATCATCTCGGGAAAGATGGTTGAGGCCCGCGACCAGGTCTTGAGCACCGCCTTCTGACCGGAGAGATTAAGCGCCTCCACCCTCTTAAGCAGCTTGGGGTCGATGAAGGGACCCTTCTTTAATGACCGGGACATCGATTATTTCCTCCGCTTCACGATCATGCTGTCGGTGACCTTTCTCCTGCGGGTGCGATAGCCCAGCGCCGGCTTACCCCAGGGGGTTTTGGGTCCGGGCAAGCCTATGGGCGATCTGCCCTCGCCACCGCCATGGGGGTGGTCGCGGGGGCTCATCGCCGAGCCGCGCACCGAAGGGCGCCACCCCATCAAGCGCCGCCTCCCTGCCTTACCCAGATTGATATGCTGATGGTCTACATTGCCCACCTGACCTATGGTGGCAAAGCACTCGATATGAATTCGCCTTATCTCACCGGAGGGCATCCTCACCAGCGCATAGCTATCCTCTTTGGCCATAAGCTGAGCCGAGGTGCCAGCGCCCCTCACTAGCTGCCCCCCTTTGCCGCGATGAAGCTCAATATTGTGGATCGCCGTGCCCGTAGGGATCGACCTTAAGGGCAGGGCATTCCCCGTCCTTATCTCGGCATCGCTTCCGGCCATGATGGTATCCCCCACCTTAAGGCCCAGCGGTGCCAGAATGTAGCGCTTCTCTCCATCGGCATAACGGATCAAAGCGATCCTCGCCGAGCGATTGGGGTCGTATTCGATAGCCGCCACCTCGCCCGGAACGCCCAGCTTATCCCGCTTGAAGTCGATGATGCGGTACATCCTCTTGGCACCCCCACCCCGATGGCGCACCGAGATCCGCCCCTGATTGCTTCTCCCCGCCTTCCTCTTAAGGGGCTTCAAGAGCGATTTCTCAGGCTCCTTCTTGGTGAGCTCCTCAAAAGTGGCGCCGGTCATCCCCCTTCGCCCCGGCGATGTTGGTTTATATACCTTGAGAGGCAAAACTTACCTCCTTATACCCCCTCAAAGAACTCGATCTTATCCCCCGGCTTCAGGGTGACCACCGCCTTCTTCCAGAGGGAGGTCTTACCCCTCCTCCTGCCGGCACCACGCCACTTGGGGGGCATGGTCATCACGTTCACCCTCTCCACCTCAACCTTAAAAGCCAGCTCCACGGCCTGCTTGATCTGCTGCTTATTGGCACTGCGCGCCACCTCAAAGGTATATTTGCCCCGCCCCTGGAGGGCGGTGCTCTTCTCGCTAATTATAGGGCGGCGAAGTACCTCTAAGATCTCCATCTTTCGTCCTTTTTCATCCTTAGCGCCTGCTGCAAGCAAATGCCTTTTTCGCTCAATATGCCTGCGTCCATATCTCCTCCACCCTCCTCACCCCAGCAACGGTGATCATCAATATCCTATGGGAGAGGAGATCGACGACATTGAGAAGGTTAGCGGGCAACGTCTTAATTTTCTCCAGATTGCGCGCCGATTTATATACATTAACATCGGGCTCGGCGGTGACGATGAGGGCTGAGGAACTCACCCCCAATGCCGCCAAGATGCGAGCCATCTCCTTGGTCCTCGGCTCCTCAAAGGTGAGCCCCTCCACTACCACCATCTCACCTTCGGCAACCTTTGAGGAGAGGACGCACCTCAAAGCGAGGCGGCGCATTTTCTTTGGCATTGCCTGACGATAGCTCCTGGGATGGGGGCCAAAGGCAACGCCACCACCCCTCAAAAGGGGCGACCTAGAACTCCCCCGCCTCGCTCGGCCGGTTCCCTTCTGGCGGAAGGGCTTCCTCCCTCCCCCGGAGACCTGAGCGCGAGTCTTGGTGCTCGCCGTGCCCTGACGGGCATTGGCCAGCTGCCTCACCAAGGCTTGGTGAACCACCGCCTGATTTGGAGGCACCCCAAAAACATCCTCGCTAAGCTCGATATGGTCAACCACCTCTCCAGAAAGGTTATGGACTGGAACCTGCACCTCAAACTCCCCTAATAGGCTCATCCGGTCGATTTCCTGATGGTGAGCAGCCCCTTTCTGGCGCCGGGCACTGCCCCGCGAACCAAGAGCAGGTTGCGCTCGAGGTCGGCCGCCACCACCTTTAGCTTGCGCACCGTAACCCTCTCGTTTCCCATATGACCCGCCATGCGCTGCCCCTTGAAAACCCTCCCCGGGGTAGTTGTGGCCCCAATGGAGCCGGGGGCGCGATGGCGGTCGGATTGACCGTGGGTCTTGGGACCGCCGGCAAAGTGATAGCGCTTCACCACCCCGGCAAAGCCCTTGCCCTTGGATATGCCGGCGATATCGACCAGATCGCCAGCCTTAAAGATGCCTACATCCACCCTCTGCCCCACCTCGATGGAGTCGATGTCCGACGCCTCAAACTCACGCAGGTGCTTAAGCATACCCACCTTCTTGAGGTGACCCTTCTCCGGGAGGTTGAGCCGCTTTGCCGTGCCAAAGCCAAGCTGGACGGCGTCGTAGCCCTCCTGTTTCACCCTTTTAATCTGGGTCACAAAGCAGGGCCCGGCCTCGATGGCGGTAGCAGGCTCCACCTTGCCATCCTCCCCAAATACCTGGGTCATCCCAATCTTTCGTCCAATAATTCCTTGAATCATTTTTTGAACAGGCCCTTGTGCCCTTTGCTAACTCCTTCGCCCTTTTTCGAGCTAGGCCTTTGTGCCGCTCCCTAACTATCGCTCGATCTAATCGCTACCCTCTATAGCTTTATCTCTATGTCAACCCCCGCCGGCAGGTTCAGCCTGGTCAAGGCATCGACAGTCTTTGAGGTGGGCTCCAGGATATCGATGAGCCGCTTATGGGTGCGGATCTCAAACTGCTCCCTGGAGTCCTTGTCCACATGGGGGGAGCGGATGACGCAGAACTTCTTAATGTGCGTGGGCAGTGGCACTGGCCCTATCACCTTAGCCCCTGTCTGCTCCGCCACCTCCACGATCTGCCCCGCCGACTGGTCCAATATCCTATGATCGAAGGCCCTCAGTTTAATGCGAATCTTCTGCTTAGGCATCAGAGAGCTCCTCTCACCTTGGCAATGAGCTGCTCCGCTAAAGACTGGGGCAGCTCCTCATAGCCATGAAATTCCATAGAATAGGTGGCCCTCCCCTGGCTCATCGACCTGAGGTCGGTAGCATAGCCGAAGGTCTCGGCAAGGGGGACGAGGCAACGGATTATCTTCATCGCGCCCAGGGAGTCGATGCTGGTGATATGCCCTCTCCTTGAATTGAGGTCGCCAAGGATGTCGCCAAGGAACCCCTCGGGGGTGGACACCTCTATCTTCATGATCGGTTCAAGGAGGGTGGGATTGGCATGGCGCACCCCATCCTTTAGCGCCATCGAGCTAGCGATCTTGAAGGCCATCTCCGAGGAATCAACCTCATGAAAGCTACCATCATAAAGGCTGACCCGCAGATCAACTAAAGGGTAGCCCGCCAAAACGCCGCTCGCCATAGCCTCTTTGATCCCGCTCTCCACATAGGGAATATATCCTTTGGGAATAGCGCCACCCTTAACTTGGTTCACAAACTCAAAGCCGCTCCCTCGCTCACCGGGGCAAAGCTCGATCCAGACATGCCCGTATTGTCCCCGGCCGCCAGACTGCCTGATGAATCTCCCCTCAGCTCTTACAGGCAGGGTGATGGTCTCTTTATAGGCCACCTGGGGCTTGCCCACCTTTGCCCCCACCCTGAACTCGCGGAGCATCCTTTCCACGATGACCTCAAGGTGAAGCTCGCCCATCCCTGAGATAATCGTCTGCCCCGTTTCCCCATCGTAGCGGATGATGAAGGTGGGGTCCTCCTCAGCCAACTTTGCCAGGGCATCGCTCAATCTGTCCTGGTCAGCCTTGGTCTTGGGCTCGACGGCCACTGAGATTACCGGTTGGGGAAAGTGGATCGCCTCCAGAACGATGGGGGCACTGGGATGACAAAGGGTGTCGCCGGTGAAGGTGTTCTTTAGGCCGAGGGCGGCAACGATGTCGCCTGCCTCAACCCTGTTGACCTCCTCTCGCCGGTTGGCATGCATTCGAAGCAGCCTCCCCAGGCGCTCCCTTCGCTCCGTCCTGGAATTGAAAACCTGAGCCCCTGCCTCCACCTTCCCCGAATAAACCCTGAAATAAACAAGCCTGCCCACGAAGGGGTCGGAGACTATCTTAAAGGCAAGAGCGGAAAAGGGGGCCTCATCGCTGGGTGGACGATAAAGCTCTTTGCCACTCCTGGGGTCGATGCCCCACACCGGCGGCACCTCCATAGGGGAGGGGAGGTAGGCTACGACGGCGTCCAGCATGGGCTGGATCCCCTTATTCCTTAGGGCGCTGCCACAAAGAACGGGCACGACTTTATTGGCTACCGTTGCCCTTCTTAAGGCCCCCTTAAGCTCTGAGGCAGTGATCGAACCGCCCTCCAGGTAAAGGGCCATCAGCCGGTCATCGCTCTCAGCGAGCCTCTCCATCATCTCCTCCCGATACCTAGTTGAGGCCTCCTCATAATCCTGGGGGAGGTCTTCCTCTATGGGACTGGCATCGGGATCCTCGGCAAAGATCCAAGCACTTTCTTCCACTAGATCGATAACACCCTCAAAGGAGCCTTCAGCACCCAAAGGCAATTGTATGGGGAGGGCATTGGCACCCAGCCTCTCCCTAATCATGTAAACGGTGCGGTAGAAGTCGGCACCAATGCGATCCATCTTATTTACAAAGCAGATCCTGGGAACACCGTATTTATCTGCCTGCCGCCAAACCGTCTCCGATTGGGGCTCAACGCCGGCCACAGCATCAAGAACCACTATACCACCGTCGAGGACACGAAGGCTCCGCTCCACCTCGGCGGTGAAGTCCACATGCCCCGGGGTATCGATAATGTTGATCCGATGATCCAGCCAATGGCAGGTAGTGGCGGCAGCGGTGATGGTGATCCCCCGCTCCCTCTCCTGCTCCATCCAGTCCATCACCGCCGTTCCCTCGTCCACCTCGCCAAGCTTATAGGTGCGACCGGTATAGTAAAGGATCCTTTCCGTAATCGTTGTTTTCCCGGCATCGATATGGGCAATGATACCGATGTTCCTCACTCGCTGCAAAGGGAATGACCTTGGCATTTTCCTCACCTACCACCCTCTCACCATCGATAGTGAACAAAGGCCCTGTTTGCCTCAGCCATCCTATGGGTGTCCTCTCTCTTTTTGATAGTGGCCCCTTGCCTCTGGGCGGCATCCAAAACCTCTAGGGCAAGCTTCTCCGCCATGGACTTTCCAACTCTAGCCCTCGCCGATCTGACAAGCCAGCGCATTGCCAAGCAAAGGCCACGGTCCGCTCTCACCTCAACAGGCACTTGGTAGGTAGCACCACCAACGCGCCGAGGCTTGACCGCAAGAAGCGGGGTGGCGTTTCTTATCGCCTGCTCCAGGGTATCCACGGGATCCCTTTTCACCCGCTCCTCGACGATGTTTAGAGCATCATAGACGATCCCCTCGGCAATGCTCTTCTTGCCCCCGGTCATCACTTTATTGATAACCTTAGCCACGGTAACGCTCTGATACAGAGGGTCAGGGGGGATCTCCCTTTTTGTTACCCGTGCTCTTCTCGGCATCCTATCCTCCCTTTACCCACCGCTGGGGCGCCTTGGCTGCTTCGTCCCATACTTGCTGCGACCACGCAGCCTATTCTCCACCCCCGCAGCATCCAAGGCACCGCGGATAATATGGTAACGCACCCCAGGTAAATCCTTCACCCTGCCCCCTCGAAGGAGCACCACAGAGTGTTCCTGTAAGGTATGCCCTTCCCCTGGGATATAGGCGGTGACCTCTATCCCATTGGTGAGCCTGACGCGAGCGACCTTGCGCAGAGCAGAGTTGGGCTTTTTCGGGGTCACCGTCTTAACCTGGGTGCATACCCCTCGCCTCTGGGGGGAGCCCTTTCCCTGCTCCATCCTCCCCTTTAGGGCATTATAGAAGAAACGAAGCGCTTTCGCCTTGGTCTTCTTCTTAACCTTTTTGCGCCCCTTTCGAAGGAGCTGGTTAACGGTAGGCATTGCCACCTCCAAACCATACTTAAAGGCCGAAAGACTTAAAGCTGAGCCGGCATTACGGTGTCAGTCCGGCCTTCAGGTCTTTCGACCTATCCCCGGCTAGCTCACGGACACTAACTGATAAATTTACCATTATTTGACCGATCTGTCAAGTAACCTTGACTGTTGCCCCGCCGAGGCTTATGCTAAAAATAGCATGGCACGGAGAATCGATGTCTTGCTCGTGGAAAGGGGGCTGGCCCAGACTAGGGAGAAGGCTCTTGCCTTGATCCTGGCCGGGGAGGTTATCGCCAATGAAAGGGTTGTCTCCAAAGCGGGCACCCAGGTGAGGGAGGATGTCCCTATTCGACTGATTCAAAAACCCCCCTTCGTTAGTAGAGGGGGTCTAAAATTAGCCCACGCCCTGGATCGGTTCCAAATCGATGTAAATTCAATAGCGGCCCTGGATGTTGGTGCCTCCACAGGGGGGTTCACCGACTGTTTGCTGCAGCGGGGGGCAGGTCGGGTATATGCCCTCGATGTTGGCTATGGGCAGCTCGACTACCAATTGAGAATGAACCCCAGAGTGGTGGTCATAGAGCGAGTGAACGCTCGCTACCCCTTCTCCCTGCCGGAAACTGTTGACCTAGCCACCCTAGATCTCTCCTTCATCTCCCTGGAGAAGGTGGTGCCCAATGTAGCCCAGCTGGTGAAGAACGGGGGGAAGCTGATCTGCTTGGTGAAACCTCAGTTTGAGGTGAGGCGAGGGCAGGTGGGCAAGGGAGGGCTGGTCAAGGACCCCTTAGTTCATGCCCACGTCCTGGGAAGGTTTATCTCCTGGGCCATCGAAAAAGGGCTTAGGATCGGGGGGCTAACCCCGTCGCCGATCCTGGGTGCTTCGGGAAATAGGGAGTTTTTCGTTCTTTTGAAGGTGTAGAGATGGAAAAGAGGGGTATTTCCTTTGAACTGGAAGGCCTTAGGCTGGTGGGCGAGGTCTATATCCCCGAGCAAGAGGAGCCCTATCCCGCCCTCTGTCTTTGCCATGGCGTTCCCCGAGGAATTACCGACCCCAACGATGGAGGCTATCCCTTTCTTGCCCAGAGGTTCTGCGATGCCGGGTTTTTGACCCTGATTTTCAACTTCAGGGGGACGGGCAATAGCGGGGGCAACTTCGATATCCTCGGCTGGACCAGGGATTTGGAGGCTGTTCTAGACTATCTCGATAATATGACAGAGGTGGACAAGAGTAGAATATTCCTTATGGGTTTTAGCGGCGGTGCCGCAGTCTCCGTCTACGTAGCCTCAAAGGACCCCAGGGTCTCCTCCCTGGTCACCTGCGCCTGCCCTGCCTGGTTCCGCCCCTTTCCCGATGCCGAGAGGGCAAAAATCGCCATCCAGCATTTTCGAGACATTGGCATAATCAGGGATGAGGATTTCCCTGCCTCCTTGGAGGAGTGGCTCGATGACTTCAGCCAGATTAGCCCTATAGATCGAATCGAAAAGATGTCCCCAAGACCCCTTCTCATCGTCCACGGCACTCAAGATGACGTTGTAGACCCAAGCCAGGCCTGGGCGCTCTACGAAAAGGCGGGGGAGCCCAAAGAGATGCTCATGGTTGAGGGGGCAGGTCATCGACTTCGTGTTGATGAAGGGGCCATGGAGGGCGCCCTAAATTGGCTGAGGTCACAGGCTTTCGGGGATTGACCCTAGGTCAAGGGGGGACTATAATCAGCACAGAGGACGAAAAAATGAAGGAGTGCTGTGCCCTCTTTGGGGTTTATGCCCCCGGTGAAGATGTAGCCAGGCTTACCTTCTTCGGCCTTTATTCCCTGCAACATCGCGGTCAGGAGAGCTCTGGGATCGCCACCGCCGATGGGGAGAGGATTCATGTTCATACCAGAATGGGGCTGGTTTCCCAGGTCTTCGACGAAGAGGTGCTCGGCCAACTTTGGGGCAACATCGCCATCGGGCACAATCGCTATTCCACCACGGGCTCCAGCCGCCCCACCAACGCCCAGCCCATCGTAGTTGATGGCCCTGTGGGCAGGATCGCCCTGGGGCACAATGGAAATATCGTCAATGCCCACTATTTGCGTCAAGAGCTTGAAGGGCGCGGCTACACCTTCTCAACCTCCACCGACTCCGAGGTCATCGCCTATCTCATCCTGTCCTCAACAAGAAAGACCTGGGTCGATAGGATCAAATATGCGATGAGGAGGCTTGTTGGCGCCTATTCCCTGGTGCTGATGACCGAGGATACCCTCTTTGGGGTTCGCGACCCCTTAGGGGTGCGCCCCCTTTGCATTGGCATCCTTGATGGAGGCTGGGTGCTTGCCTCAGAGAGCTGTGCCCTGGACCACATTGGAGCCCAATTCCTTCGCGAGGTCGAGCCCGGCGAGGTGGTGGTCATCAATTCGGCAGGGATGAAGAGCTATAGGGAAAAGGGTACGGGGAAGAGAGGGCTATGCATCTTCGAATATATCTATTTTGCCCGACCCGATAGTGTGATCGCCGGCAGGCGTCTCTACTCGGCAAGGCAGGCGATGGGGGTGAGATTAGCCCGGGAGTACCCCATAGATGCCGATGTGGTGATCGGCGTCCCCGACTCGGCAACGGCAGCCGGCACCGGCTATTCCACAGAGTCGGGCATCCCCTTTAGCGAGGGGCTGTTGAAGAACCGCTACGTGGGGCGCACCTTCATCGAGCCCGACCAGCGAATTCGCGAGCTGGGCGTCAAGCTCAAGTTCAACCCCCTCCCCGAGATACTGGAGGGCAAGAGCGTGGTCGTCGTCGACGATAGCATTGTGCGGGGCACCACTACGCCACGGGTGATCAATATGCTGCGGAAGGCCGGGGCAAAGGAGGTTCACATGCGTATCTGCGCCCCACCCATCCGCTATCCCTGCTTCTTCGGGGTGGACATGGCAACGCGCTGGGAGCTCATCGCCGCCAATAAGGAGCTCCCCGAGATCGCCCAGTTCATCGGCGCCGACTCTCTAGGCTATTTGAGCATCGAAGGTCTCATCGAGGCGGTAGGCCTCCCCAAGGAGCTCTTCTGCCTTGCCTGCTTCACCGGCGACTATCCGGTGCCGGTGCAGCTTGAGATGGATAAGCTGGCTTTGGAGACCGCAGAGGAGTGATTTTGGCCAACAGGCGAGCAAAGCAAACCTACCGCGCCGCCGGTGTAGATATAACCGTTGCCGACAGAATCGTGGAAATTGTGCGAAAGGAGGCGCGGGTCACCCTCAGGCCCGAGGTCCTCAGCGACCTCGGCTTTTTCAGCGGTCTTTTTGAGCTAAAGGGATATCTAGAGCCCGTCCTCGTCTCCAGCGTCGACGGGGTGGGCACCAAGCTGAAGGTCGCCTGCGCCCTCTCCAGGCATGAAACCATCGGCATCGACCTCGTTCATCACTGCGCCAACGATATCCTCACCTGCGGTGCCGAACCCCTTTTCTTCCAGGACTATATTGCCATGGCTAGGCTTGTTCCCAGCATCGTGGAGAGCATCGTCCAGGGGATGGCCTCCGCCTGCAAGGAGGTGGGCTGTGCCCTCATCGGTGGCGAGACCGCGGAGATGCCTGGCCTCTATCCCGAAGGGGAATACGACCTGGTGGGGTTCATCGTCGGCGTGGTGGAAAAGAATAAAATCATCGACGGAAAGGGGATCGAGTCAGGGGATGCCATCATCGGGCTGCCCTCCACCGGGCTCCATAGCAACGGCTACTCCCTGGTGCGCAAGATCTTCGGCGTTGAGCCTTCAGCGTTGAACGTTTTTTACCCCGGGCTCGGTCGGAGCCTGGGGGAGGAGCTCCTCGAGCCCCATCGTTGCTATTATCCCATGCTCAAGCCATTGTTTCCTCTTCTCAAAGGCATAGCCCACATTACAGGGGGAGGTCTTGTGGGCAACCTTCCCCGCATCCTTCCCCAGGGCCTGGCAGCTAAAATCGAGAAGGGGTCTTGGGAGATTCAGCCTATCTTTTCGATGATCCAAAAGCAGGGCAATATCGATGAGCGGGAGATGTATCGCGTTTTCAATATGGGGATCGGTATGGCGATAGTCTGTTCACAAAACAACTCCCAGGACTTAATGAAGGCAATACCGGAGGCCAGGCTTATCGGCGAGGTTGTAGAGCAGAAAGGGAGGGAGAGGATAATTATAGTTTAGGAGGTAGTGGTGCGCGCTATATTGAGCGTTTCGGACAAGACGGGCGTGGTCGATTTTGCTCGCGGTCTAAGGGAGCTAGGGGTTGAGATCTTCAGCACCGGGGGCACCAAGAGGGCGCTTGAGGAGGCGGGCGTCCCTGCTCATGGTGTCGAGGAGCTGACGGGTTTCCCCGAGATCCTCGATGGGCGGGTGAAGACGCTCCACCCTGCGGTTCACGCCGGCATCCTGGCGAAGCGAGACCTCCCTAGCCATCTCTCCCAGCTTGAGGAAAAGGGGATGGTCACCATCGACCTGGTGGCGGTCAACCTCTACCCCTTCGTTCAGACCATAGCCAGGGAGGGGGTAAGTCTGGAGGAGGCTTTGGAGAATATCGACATCGGGGGGCCAACGATGATCCGCGCCGCCGCCAAGAATTTCCCCCACGTGCTGGTGGTCGTCGACCCCGAAGACTACCAACCTGTTTTGCAGCAACTGGGTAAGGGCGGGGTAGAACTCGAAGAACGAACGAAATTAGCGCAGAAGGCCTTTCAGCATGTGGCGCTCTATGATACCGCCATCGCCCATTACCTCAGGCCCGAGGACGAAAAATTCCCCGAGAGCATGACTATCGCCCTGAGGAAGCTCTACGACCTTACCTACGGCGAGAACCCCCACCAGGAGGCCGCCTTCTATAGGGAGGAGGCCATGGGCGAGGAGACCAGCATCGCCGGGGCAACCCAACTTTGGGGCAAGGAGCTCTCCTTTAACAACATCCTCGACCTCGATGCAGCGCTGAGCGTGGTCCGAGACTTCTCCCCTCCCACCATAGCGATCATCAAACACAATAACCCCTGTGGGCTGGCATGTCATGAAGACCTTGCCGAGGCCTATCGCAGATCCCTCGCTGGCGATCCGGTCTCCGCCTTTGGCGGCATCGTTGCCTCCAATAGAGCGATAGGCCTTGCCACCGCCCAGGAGATCGAAAAGAGCCACTTCGACGCCATCATCGCCCCCGACTACGAGGAGGAGGCCCTCTCCCTGCTCAAGCGTAAGCGCGATCTGCGTCTTCTCAGGATAGGCCCCTTGGCCGAGAAGGGCGTACCTACCCTCGACCTTCGCCGCGTTAGTGGAGGCTTTCTCCTTCAGACAGAGGACTTTGAGGCTGAGGATGTGACCCTTCGCCCGGTGACCGAGCGCCAGCCAACCCCTGAGGAGATAAAGGACCTCCTCTTCGCCTGGCGCGCCGTGAGGCACGTAAAGTCCAATGCTATTGTATTGGTTAAGGACCTCGCTCTTTTGGGGATGGGGGCAGGGCAGCCGAGCAGGGTGGACAGCGTGGAGATCGCCCTGAAAAAGGCTGGGGAGCGCTCCCAGGGCAGCGTCCTTGCCTCAGACGCCTTCTTCCCCTTCGCCGATGGTGTGGAGCTGGCTGCCGGGGGTGGGGTCACCGCCATTATCCAGCCCGGGGGCTCGATGAGGGATGAGGAGGTGATCAGGGCAGCCAATGAGCACAATATGGCGATGGTTTTCACCGCGGTGCGCCATTTCAAGCATTGAGGGCATTTTACGATGATTATCACCGAACTGGATAGGATTGTAGCATCCCTGCCGCCCGAGGAGAGGCGGCTTTTTCACCGCATCTTCCACTTCAGCATAGTGAGCGGCCGCCTCTGCCCTCCCCAGAGCATGCATCCCTGGATCCAGGAGCACTTCGGCGCGGTGGAGGAGGTCAGCGAGCAGAGGATCGTCAAGGTGACCAATCTCATCACCTTTGAGGGGGCGCTTTTCAATAGGCTTAGGGCCCGCCGCCCTATTGAAGCCGAGGGTAAGCCTGATATCGAAGCCCAGATTGTGGAGAGGAGCAAAGACGATCCCCTGCAAAACCCTCAAAGAAATACCCCTGAGGATGTTTTTGGCAGGGTGGAAGGAGAAAAGTGCATCACCGCCAGCAACATTGCCAAGTATGATGGGCTTCACGGTATGGTAGTTTTCTCTGACCACAATCCCCTTCGCTTCTCCAAGGAGGGGATCATCGACTATTTAGAAACAGGGTGGCGCTGGGCAGAGAAAGCCCACGCCCAAGATCCCTGTGCCAAGTACTATTTCTTCATGTGGAATTGCCTGTGGAGGGCGGGCGCCTCCCTGATCCATGGCCATGCTCAGCTCCTCTTGAGCCGCGATATGCACTATGCCAAGATAGAGGGACTGCGCCACGCTGCCCTTCGCTATCGAGGGGAATACCGTTCCAGCTACTTCCAAGACCTCTATCGGGTCCACTCCTCCTTAGGTTTGGGCCTGGAAAAGGAGGGAACTAAGGTCCTTGCCTATCTATCGCCGCTTAAAGACAGAGAGGTTATCCTCATCGCTCAGCGGCTCGACCTTTCCCTAAAGGAGAGAATATATGAGGTGCTCGCCTGCCTTCGAGACAGGATGCAGGTCACCTCCTTCAACCTCGCCCTGTCCACACCTCCCCTGAGCGAGGCGGATGGCTGGCAGGGGTTCCCGGTGCTGGTTCGCATAGTGGATCGCGGTGACCCTAAGAGCATCGCCTCGGACATCGGGGCCATGGAGCTTTATGCCTCCAGCGTCATCTCCAGCGACCCCTTCGAGGTGGCAAGGCTCTTGAGAGAATCACTTGGATAGGAAGGGATAAGGTGGCCACCATAGATGTAGTCATCCCCGTCTATAATGAAGAGCGCGTTTTGGCGCAAAGCATAACAACTCTCAGGGAGTTCCTGGAGGGGAACCTGCCCCAAGGCTGGAGAATCGTAATCGCCGATAACGCCTCCACCGACAAAACATGGGAGATTGCGCAGGCTTTATCCCAAAAGCATCCCGATGTCATCTCCCTGCACCTGGACGAAAAAGGGCGGGGGCGAGCGCTGCGCCACACCTGGCTTAGCTCCAGCGCTGAAATCGTAAGCTACATGGATGTGGACCTCTCCACCGACCTCGGTGCCTTCCCCAAGCTTATCCAGGCTATCGAGGAGGGCTACCATGTTGCCGTTGGCTCTCGCCTCATGCCCGGCTCATCGGTAAGGCGCTCTTTCAAGCGTGAATTCACCTCCAGAGGCTACAATTTTCTGATCAATGCGATGTTTCGTGCCAAATTCTCCGACGCCCAGTGCGGGTTCAAGGCGTTGAGCGCCGAAGCGGCCCGCGAGCTGGTCCCCCTGATCCAAGATCAGAAGTGGTTCTTCGATACCGAGCTGCTCATCCTTGCCCAGAGGAAGGGCTACCGCATCAGGGAGGTTCCCGTAGCCTGGATCGAGGACCTGGACTCGAGGGTCTCCATCCCCAAAACGGCGCTCGATGATCTAAAGGGACTGCTGAGGATGCGCTTTCGACCTCACCCATAGAGCCCTGATCGCCCCTACCTGGCCTATAATTTTGGGAAAGATATGGATTCCAATGCCCCGATCGGCGTCACGATTTAGCATTTTCTACGGCTGGTGGATCGTCGCCGTAGGCATCCTAAGCCTGCTCCTGGCCGGTGGCATAGGCATTTACACCTTCGGCGCCTTCTTCACCCCCCTGATAGATGAGTTTGGCTGGAGCAGAGCGCAGTTATCCCTGGCGATGACCATCGCCAGCCTGGTGGGGCTCTTCGGTCCCATGGTAGGCACATGGGTTGATAGGTATGGGGCGAGGAGGGTGATGGCCATCGGGGCCTTGATAGCCGGCGCTGCCGTCGCTCTCCTCGGCCTGACCACCTCCATCTGGTACTTTTATGCCATCTCTTTGCTGATGGCACTGGGACTGGTGGCTATTCTCAATATCCCTGTCGCTACCGCGGTTTCAAACTGGTTTGTTGAGAGAAGGGGTCTAGCGATAGGTATCACCCTGACCGGGTTCGGTCTGGGGGGCTTAGCGATGATCCCCCTGGCAAGCTACCTTATCGCCACCTTAGGCTGGCGGATGGCCTATCACCTCTTGGGTCTCCTCATCTGCATTGTTCTCATCCCCTTAAGCCTATTTGTCATTAGACATAGACCCGAAGAGAAGGGTCTGCTGCCCGACGGCAAGACCCCCGAAGAGAGCAAACCATCCCCCTCAGTGGAGGATGAACACGATAGGGAGTCGACCTTAAAAGGGGCGTTGAGAACGAAAGCCTTCTGGCTCATCGCCGGGGCATTGAGTCTCGCTTTTATCGGAGCGGGCTCCGTTATCGCGCACGTCATCCCTTTCTTCCAAGATATGGGAATTCCTCCCCAGACGGCGGCAACAATCTTGGGTCTTACCACCGGGGTAAGCATCTTGGGCAGGGTGGCAGCGGGCTATATAGCAGACAGGATGTCTGTAAAATATGTAGCCCTTTTCTTCCTCCTTCTTCAGATAGCGGGATTGCTTCTCCTTTTAGGGACAAGCTCCATGGCCATGGTTTGGTTCTTCGTAGTCGTATTTGGGTTAGCCATAGGGGGGATGTTTGCCCTGGAGCCCCTGCTGATCAGCGAGTATTTTGGGCTAGCCTCCTTCGGCGCAATCTACGGAGGAATATGGGTCTTTGTCAGCATTGGCTTTGCCGGGGGTGCACCCCTTGCTGGATACATCTTCGATGTTACTGGAAGCTATGATTTGGCCTTTATCCTGTTCATCGCCAGCACCCTTGTTGCCATGGCCCTCCTCCTTTTCCTAAAACATGTTAAGCCCTCCCAGCCTCTAGGAAGGCTGTTTACCAACGCTGGTTAATCCCACCCACCCTCCCATTGGAGCTTCGCTCCTCTCTCGCCATGTCTGAGCTAAGACTTTAGCAGAAGAGCTGCGACTTTGGCCAGCAGGATAAGCTCCAATAAGGGCAAAAAGGGGTTGCGGGGGCAAAGCCCCCGAAGCTTATCTAGGGTGGGCGGGTGGGAAGAAATAGGTTTCTAAACAACCTTTCCAGGATTGCTTGACTTTTCCTCCAGATGTATTAACATTGTGTCTATAACTAAACGGGAGGAGCTGAGAGACCATGGCAGACGTTGTTCTTGTGATCGATATGCTGAGAGGCTTTTTAGAGGAGGGCAATCCCCTCTACTGTGGTGAGGGGGCGCGCCGTATCATCCCCAATATCGAGCGGCTTCTGAAGCAGGCGATGGAGAGGGGGTCTAAGATCTTTTTTCTCTGCGACCATCATGCCCCCGATGACGCCGAGTTCAAAATGTTTCCTCCTCACTGCATAGCCGGCACCACGGAGGCGGAGGTCATTCCCGAGCTTGCCAAATACGCTACGGAGATTATCCCAAAGAGGCGCTTTAGCGGCTTCTTCGACACCGACCTGGATGAAAGGCTGAAGGCGCTCGCCCCCGGCAAGCTCATCGTTTGCGGCGTAGCCACCAACATCTGCGTTTTGCATACCGTGGCCAACGCCAGAAACCGCGATTACCAAGTGGAGGTGCCCATCGCCTGCGTTGCCTCCTTCGATGAGAGGGCGCACCAGTTTGCCCTGGAGCACATGGAGAGGACGCTGGGGGCAAAACTGACTCGCTCTCAAGCACAAAAGGTGCTTCAGCCCCGCTTCGAAACCCTTGATCCCATCCTTTCCGGGGAGACCACCGATATCTACTTCGCCCGAGCCGTGGAGATACTGCGCAAAGAGGGTCTCAATCCGGTGGCCACTATGGAGATCTTCCCCTCGAGGGCGGGGATCCTCTGCGGCATCGAGGAGGTCAAGGCCTTGCTCGCCAAGGCACTGCCTGAGGATAGAGAGGTGTGGGCGCTTGATGAGGGGGAGCCCTTTGAGAGGAAGGATGTGGTGCTGCGGATAACTGCCCCCTATCAGAGCTATGGCGTATATGAGACTGCCATGCTGGGCATGTTGGCTCACTCCAGCGGCTGGGCTACGGCGGCCAGGGAGTGCGTCGAGGCCGCCCGTGGCGTTCCCGTCATCAGTTTCGGCGTCCGCCACGTTCACCCCCTTATCGCCGGGGTCATGGACTACGCCGCCATCGTCGGCGGCTGCGTTGGCTGCTCCAGCATCTCCGGCGCCAGGCTTGCCGGCATCGAGCCCTCGGGAACCATGCCCCATTCCCTGATCCTGATCATGGGGGACACGGCAAAGGCTACCCTGGCCTTCGACAGGCATATGCCCCCCGAAGTGCCCCGCATCTCCCTAGTCGACACCTTCAAAGACGAGGCCGAGGAGAGCGTCATCGTCGCCCAGGCCCTTGGCGAGCACCTCCAGGGTGTGCGCCTCGATACCCCCCTGGAGCGGGGCGGGGTTACCCCTGATTTGGTCAAGGAGGTGAGGGCCCAGCTCGACCTCGCTGGCTTTAAAGAGGTGACCATCTTTGTCAGTGGCGGGCTCGACCCGGAGAGGATCAGGTATTTTCTGGATAGTGGCGCTCCCGTCGATGGCTTTGGGGCGGGGAGCTATATCAGTGGCGCCAGGCCCATCGACTTCACCGCCGACCTCCATGAGATAGAGGGAAGGCCCATTGCCAAGCGGGGCCGAATACCCGGCATCACCCCAAACCCCCGGCTGAAGCGCATTATGTGAAAGGCGAATCATGAAAGAATCGCTAGTTGTTTTGTCGCTGCTCGCCATCATCTGCCTCACTCTAGTTGGCTGCGCTCCCGCTGCGGTGCCCCTCACCGTCTCCCAGATCCCCTGGCCCGATGATGAGGTGACAAGCTACACCATCGAGGATCAGGAGGGCAACACCATAGGCAGCTATAATCTGACGATCCACAAAGAAAACGGCACCTACCTGTTAACACAGCATCTGGAGCTTAGTATAGAGGGTGAACAGATAATAGATGACATCACACTAACGGTTAACGCAACCGATCTGAAACCCATCTCGGGGATGGAGACGGCAGTCATCGCAAACCAGACGATAGAGGTCACAGCAATTTACAGCCCTGGCGAGGTTGCCGTTACTGCCACCGTTAATGGAGAGGAGCAAAGCGCCACCCTAGATATCCCCGACGATGCCTACGATGACAGTGAGGTGCTCTTCCTCCTCCGTGCCATCCCCTTCGAGGTCGGCTACTCCGCCACTTATACCAATGTCGTCCCCATCTATGGCCTTACGCCAAAAGCTACCATCAGTGTAGTCGGCGAGGAGCAGGTGGAGGTGCCTTTCGGAACTTTCAATTGCTACAAGCTAGAGCTCTCCCTTCTTGGCACTACGCAGTATTTGTGGTATGGGGTAGATAGTCCGTACTATCTGGTCAGGGCCGAGGTCGAGGGCATCATCATGCTGCTGGAGACAGTCTCAATCCCTTAGTCAGCCGTTGGAGGGTTATTGGCACAAGTAATCTGGGATTTCTTCGTCTCCTGGTTCCAGAACCCCAGCGCTGAGCGGGGATTGACCTGGCTTTTTCTTTCCATTGGCCTAGCCTTTGTTTCCGGCGCGGTGTGGCTCGCCGCTTTCGCCCCGCCGCTGCGGAGGTTCCAGCTAAGAACGCCGCTCCTCATCGTGGCCCTGCTCGCTGTTTTCGTCTCAAGCGCTATTCTTGCCGTCGCCGCCGTTAGCTTCATCCAGATCCCCCTCCAGATCTGGACAGGGCAGGCGCTTAGCCACTTCTGGAGCGAGGAGACCCTCATAGGCTGGATGCTGCTCGCCGGAATACCAGCAATCCTTCTCAGCGGGCTGGTGCAGGAGGCGGCAAAACTATTGCCGCCACTGGTGTATTTCAGGTGGAGGCGCCCCAAAGAGGCCAAGCTGGCGCTAATCATCGGGGCCATATCAGGGGCCGGGCTTGGCATCTTCGAGGCGCAGTGGGTATTGAACCAGATCTTCGCCGCCGGCTGGAGCTGGGGCACGGTGGAGCTTCAGGGTTTTGAGGCGCTGCTCGGGTTCTGGGAGAGGTTCTTCGCCGTGGCCTTCCACATCGGGGCCACCGCCATCGCCGCCTATGGGCTGTTCAGGGGCAAAGGGTGGCAGTTCTATCTTTTGGCAGCTTTCCTCCACGCCCTCCTCAACTACAGCGTGCTCCTGCTCCAGGGGGAATATCTTACCACCCTCCAGGTGGAGATTTACATTGCCGTGGTGGCGCTGGCGACTGTGGGGCTGGCCCTCTGGCTGCGCTGGCGCCCGCGAAAGGAGCCTGTGAGCCTAGAGCCTCTCGAACTCGAGAATTAGCACCTGCTTGGTGCTATCCTTTACCTTGCCCTGCTCAGCGATGCGCCAGCCCACCACCCATAGAATGCCCTCGGGGGAGCAGACCAGAGGCACACGATCCCGCCACGCTCTGGGGATCTTGGCATCCACCATGAAATCCTGAAGCTTCTTCGGCTGCTCCATGCCCAGGGGCTGAAAGCGATCGCCAGCCCTCCGCCCCCGCACCACCAAATTGGTTCCCCCCACATCGAGGTCGAGATAGGCGGTAAAGCCACTGGCATCTGCCTTTTCCCCTAGGTATGGGGTGATGCTAGCCTTCACCCTCCAGCCGGGCAGGATAGTCTCACCAGGAAGGTCGATCCTGTTCTCCCCTTCCAAGGGGGGGAAGGGACACGTATCAAAAGCCCCCTTTGTTACTACGCATGTGTTGTAGCCTATATGAAAAACCAGCCCTTTGGGCAAAGAAAGCCTTTTGCCCGCCGGCTTTGAAAGGGCCTCCATCATCTTTTCGATGTGGATGGATTCGATATCGGCGAGGTCTCCCACTAGCCCCTGCAAAACCCGGCGCAGAAGGTGCCGCCTCAGCGCTGGATGAAGGGAGGCCACCGCCTTGGTATCGAGAAGGAGGCCATTGGGTTGCTCCCTTACCACCCCATCCCACACCAGGGAGAGCTGCTCCTCAAGGAAGGATAGGTCATCGGCGGCAGCGCGAGCGGTGCGGATTAGGGCAGCGCCGATATTGCGATTATAGCTTTCGAGGAGAGGTATAAGTTCATAGCGAAACCGATTCCTTGTATGATCGAGGGCATAGTTGGAAAAGTCGGTTCGGGGCTCAAGATCATAGGCCCTACAGTATTCCTCGGTCTCCTCCCTGGTGACCTCAAGAAGCGGTCTCAGCACCAATACTGAGGCGCCGCTTGGGGAGGATCTCCACAGGGTGATAGCTTGCATGCCCCTTAGCCCGGCAAGACCGCTGCCCCGCACCAGATGCATCAGGATGGTCTCCACCTGGTCATCTGCGGTATGCCCCAAGGCGATGCGCTTTGCCCCCAGGGATTTTGCCACCTCA
>Ga0209979_1001052_pt1 | contig 32355 bp, 35 predicted proteins | sample AnhtaG_FD_183114 | JGI IMG/M metagenome (GOLD analysis project Ga0209979, IMG submission 183114) | Deep subsurface microbial communities from Anholt, Denmark to uncover new lineages of life (NeLLi) - Anholt_01485 metaG (SPAdes) (version 2) | ecosystem: Environmental > Aquatic > Marine > Oceanic... | reverse complement strand
CAGGTTTGACATAGCGGATATCTTTAAATTTCTCAAGTTGGTCTCTCAGTTCTGGAGGCAAGTGCTCATAGAATTTTTCAATAGTTGCCTCTGTTTGAGCAACATGATAATCAAACTTCCCCAGGTTAAGGCTTATTCCTAAAATTCTGGTTAAAACCTCCAGAACGGATTTTGAAGCCTTTGGATAAGGAAGAGGAGATACTTGGAGATAGAATGGTATCTCTCCCATCAAACAGATACCTTCCAATCCTCTCTTTTTAGCTACTCCCAACAGAAGTCCATTTAAGCCAGTGATGGCACTTTGGTCATCTGTTCCTTCAATCTCAGACATTAAGATGGTATTCTCATATCTTTTAATCTCCTCGATTAGATCTTTTTTATTGGCCACTGCCCACACTCTTGGTTTCAGGGTATGGTGAATCGGTGCCACTGCTGCCCCAGAAGTGTAAACCCTCTGGCACTCAAATTGTCCAGCAACATCTAAAACAAGATTTGCCATTTCATAAGCTTTTTCTCCTCTAGCATAAAGGTTTCCTTTCTCTCTAGGTTGTTCTTCTCCGACAAAAAATATCAGGTCTTTTTCACCAACTCTTTTGAAATAAAATTTACTCCTTGGGAATTCTAAATCTCTCAATAAACCTCCTTTAATTGAAACCTTTCTTGGATAGAAGAAGTCCCAGGGTTCTATTTCTCCAAGTTCCTCTGCTCCGATCTCACTTCTCAAGGTATCAACAGCAATTAGCCCAATATTTCCAATGCCTGACCAACAAGCTATCAAATCTGGATTTTTAGCTTTTACCTTTTTAAAAATTTTAATTCCCATCTTTACTCCTTTTGATGTTTTTATTTCTCGAGTTCCCAATTCTCTTTTCCACATCTTCTATTTCTCCTTTTTTCTACCTTAAAATAATACTGCGCAAAGGTGTAGTGCAAACAACCAGCAGACCGGCCAGCCCCACTGCAAGAATCTTTCTCCCATTACTCAATGGTATGGCATCGTTTACCGGTCCGGGATGACCGGCTCCTCCAAGAAATAATATCAGCAGAGCCATCAACCAGTAACCTAGCATCGCCGTTACCAGAACACCTATCAGTGAAATTACTCTGGGTAAAGAGAGTTCGAAGAAGAAAAATCTAAAGACTCTTTTGTCGCTAAATAAGGCCCTACTTATATGGCCGCCATCGAGCATTCCCACCGGCATCAGATTTAGCATGGTTATCACCATTCCTACCCATCCGGCAAAAGCTAAAGGGTGAAGCAAAAGTACACTCTCTGATGGTACTCTGACCAGCCAGTTCCCTAGCCATTGAAACAGAAGTGGCTCAGGTAAGACTATTCCTTTGACTGATTCAATTGGCACTGGAGATGACCAGAGAAGCCCTAATATTGTCACTGGAATCACCACCAAAATCCCTCCAATAGGTCCAGCAACTCCTACATCAAAAAGTGAATTTCTATTTCCAGGACGCGTCCTCATCCGGATTACTGCCCCAAATGTACCTATCAAGGTTGGAGCAGGGATGAAATAGGGAAAGCTGGCCTTTATTCCCCTTCTATCTGCCATCAGCTTGTGGCCCATCTCATGACAGCCCAGGATTCCCAAAATTCCCAGGCAGAAGGCTATTGCTCCATGCCAAGCACTCTGAAGTACTCCTAGCCTGACAAGGGAGAGTGACTGCAGATAACCTGCTCCCAAAGTAGTGCCCACGGTGGCCACAAAAAACACCAAGTTTAGCCAAGGTATTGCTATTTTTGGCTTAAATCTTCTGGAAGTATTCTCAAAAGTCATTTTCTTAACTAAGTACCCACCATGATTTTATTATTGTGTTTAGGTGGCTAACTTGCATCCCCACTTTCATCGTAATAGAAAAACATTAGTAGACATTTCTAAAGACAATTTCGATGTGCTAATTCATTTTTAGCACATTCAAGAACCTGTGTCAAGTGAAATCACGATTAGAAAGCAGCTTCAGAGATTTCAGTGCTTTAAACCGGTCCAAATTTTCTGGAAGAGGAACAATCTGTCGGAGGTGAAAATGGAGTAAGACAAAAAATAAGAGTTTTCAGTCAATAAGAAGGGCAAGGCTGGAGGGGATAAGCTAGAAGGGATGATATCGCTTAAGACGATGATAATATAGCATTTTTGGAGGTAGTTGTCAAATTCTCGAATGGGAATGGTAAGTAGTAATAATGAGGATTTAGGAACAGTGTCTCATGTCCGGACACTCCTCTTTACTCCTCTTTATGTCTTGGGGGAGTTTCAGTAAGGTCAGCGTTTCATTAACATAAGTTTTCGGGAGTCCTATTTCTCCACAGGAAGAATCTGAACCGGCACCGATGCTTTCTCCTTGAAGTGCTTGGCATCAGCCAGGGAGCCAACGTGTCTGCCTATATGCATGGGAATGGCTATCTGAGGCCTGATGGCTTTGACTGCCTCTACCGCTTCATCGACGGTCATAACATAGGTACCGCTCACCGGCAGCAGAGCGATATCGGCGTTGATGGACTCCATCTCAGGTATAAAGTCGGTGTCACCAGCATGGTAGATGCGTTGCCCCTCGACAGTGAGGAGGAATCCCACATAGTCCGATCCCTGGGGATGGAATGGCACGTCTGGGCTGCGGAACTTGTTGACGTTATAAGCTGGCACAGCGCTGATGGGTATACCTTTCACCGTGAGTTCATCGCCCGGCCTCATCACTTCTATTTGGCCAGAGAGCTTAGCCGCTGCAGCAGCAACGGTCACGATGACAGAATCTTTCTTCTGAATCTTAGCTACATCCTCTGGGGAGCAGTGATCATGATGATCGTGGGTAATCAAGATCAGATCACCCTTGGCGCCGTCTTCTAACTTCCATGGATCAATGTAGATTACCAGCCCATTCCCTTCGATGCGGAAGCTGGCGTGGCCCAGCCAATGGATATTCGATACCATCTTTATTTTTCCAGCACCTCCCTTCTTGTCTTGTTGCGGCTTCCACTAACAAGTTATATGCGAGCTTAAAACATAACTATTTATCGACATAGCTGTTTCAATGACCAGCAATGCTGCCATAATGTTAAACTCGGAGGATATCATATTATGGTTCTAGCATACTAAATCCTGCTTTTGCGTTATCCTTACGATACGCAGTGCTCTCGGTAATCTCAAGAACTATGACTTCTCCAAGTTTCCATACTTCGATACCGGGGCGAATGCATCCGGACCTCGTCTTTCCCTCTCGTCCCAGTGCGGCGTGCATATGAAGTCTGGGCTTTCCATCGATGTCAGGGAAGATAGTTCCTACCGCGCAGATCTCATGAACTCCCTCGAGGCCAAAAATCATAGGAACTACGGGTATTGATTTACTGTCTCTAGGCCCAACAACAATTTTTCCTCCATCTCTAATTCCTCCCACAAGGATACACATACCCCGGAATACCCTGTTTTCCCGGGCAAAGGATTCAATTGCCTCGGGCAGCTTATCTCCGTCTTCCAATCTTACGACAAATATTCTCCCAACCTTTCCTTCAGTGTACTTCATTTCATTTTTCCTCTAAAATAGAGTGCCAAGGCTAAAGTTGGCCGCAAAGTGGTCAAATCAAAGTTATGATTTCCCGGTGTCATACTGCATTTCTCTATCAAAAACAAAAACCCACCCTCTCTATGTTGAAAGAATGGATTCCCTGATAGGCAAGCTGGATAGCCACATTTTCCTTTTGACCAGAGGGTCTGGGGTTCTATTTCATCATCTTTCGAATAGTTTGTCTTTTCCCCTGCTCCTTCATAGACTGCATCAGTTAAGACATCAGGATTATAGCATTTTGGGAGCTCATCGTCAAATTCTTGATGGGACTCAGGGAAAGTGGATGAGGCTGTTTCGAGTTCCTATTGACGCCTTATCTTTATACCGTAAAATAAGCCATGATGGTGCTCACCAGCTCATCTTAAGCAATTGCCAAAGAGTCCTGCCAAAGTGAGGAGGAATAGGGTATGGCAGACGCCTGGCCATCCAGGTGGAAGACCATCCGGTAGAATACCGAGATTTTGAGGGAGTCATTCCTCCGGGAGAGTACAGAGTAGGAGTAGTAAAGGAAAAGGATGTAGAATGAAAAGGGCAAGATCAGTTAAGAAACTCGTGGAGGAATTTGGCGAGACATACTCTCATCTTTTGGGTATCAATGTTTTGTCTCGGGAAAGGAGTGAGATGTTCAAGTGGTTTTTAGCCTCTCTTCTCTTTGGAGCCAGAATCTCTGAGTCCATTGCCATGAAAACGTACAGGGAATTTGAAAAAAAGGGGGTTCTATCACCCGAGAAAATCAGGGATACAGGTTGGGATGGGCTTGTGGCTATCCTGGATGAGGGAGGATATGTGCGTTATGATTATAAAACAGCGACCAAACTTCTGGAAGTGGCAGGAAACCTTCTTAAGGGATACCAGGGTGATTTGAATATCCTTTATTCAAAAGCGATTGATGAGAGGGATCTTGAGAAGAAGCTAATGAATCTCGGCAAAGGGGTGGGTCAGGTTACCGTAGCTATTTTCCTGAGGGACTTAAGATGTATATGGGAGAAAGCGGACCCTCTTCCCACAAGCCTGACCGTAGAAGCTGCCAGGAGTTTGGGATTTACCAAAGAGATAAGTGATGAGAAGGTTTTGCAAGATTTAAAATGTGTATGGAATGAATCTAAAGTCAAGGGAAAAGATTTTATCCAGTTCGAGACAGCTCTTCTCAGATTTGGGAAAACCTTACGCCGAAAGAAAAAAGTGAGTAAGTCCTAGAGTTTCAAAAATTCCGGCGGCGATCCGATAGACGGCCTATACTGTTTCTTGCCTTAAACTACGGAGCGCCTGGGAGAGAGCGCTGATTATCTCGGATTGGTCTACCCTAGCTTTGTTGAACTTAATTCTCAGGGTAAAATCTTTTTCAGGAGCCTGGAATGTGTACTGGTAGTATCTAGGTCTTCCTCTTCTACTTTTTGATTTTTTAAGGCGTGTTTTTGCCTCTCGGACCGTTAATTTTCCTTCCTTTATCTTCCTGTAAAACTCCCTTATATTTTTCTCATCACCTTGCCTCATAAGTAGTAACAGCAAGGATTTAGGCACAGTGTCCGATGTCCGGACACTCCTTTTTATGTCTTGGGGGAGTTTCAGTAAGGTGAGCATTTCATTAACATAGCTTTTTGGCAGGCCCAACTCTCTGGCTGCTTCTCTCTGGGAGTAGTTTGGGTCCTCCATTCTTCGGTTGTCAATGAGGGTCTGGATAGCCTCTGCTTCTTCCAAAGTGGGGAGATCCTGTCTCTGAACGTTTTCAACTAGCTGGTGAATGAGTCGAAGACGCTGATCTATATCTTTTACGATGCAGGGTATCTCTGAGAGTTGGGCCTGTTTAGCTGCCTTAAACCTTCGCTCGCCGTTGATAATCTTAAAATAATCTTGATGCTCTACATACTCTACGGTAATGGGCTGAAGAAGTCCGTACTTCCTGATCGATGCTGCTAATCTCTTTAAGGCTTTCTCATTGCGGCTTTTTCTGGGCTGGTTAGAATCTGGTTTTATTCTGGAGATGTCAATCATCCTGGCACCGGAGAGCCCCCTTGTTCCTTCCCTAATACCTTTCCGCTCTTTTTCAGGTGCTTCCTCTGTTTGGGTAGGAAGAGAAGCAAAGGTACCTTGGACAAACTTTCTTAAAATAATTTCCTTTGTCTTAACCATGATTCAGGATCTCCTGGGCTAATCTCCGGTATGCTTCTGCCTGCTGCGATAATGGTAGGTAGCTGGTGATTGGCTTCTTAATGGTAGCTGTTTCAGCATACTTTACGCTGTTTTTTAACTCCACTTGAAAAACCTTATCTTTAAAGCTTTCCAGGATAGTGTCGCGGTAAACTTCCTCCAGCTTTCTTCTTCCGTCAAATCTATTTATAAGGTATCCCATGATTTTGAGCTTAGGGTTTGCTCTTTTTCTTATTTTGGTTATGGCACCTCTCAGGTAGACTGTTCCTTTTACCGCCCACTCGTGACATTCCAGGGGTATGATAACCTTGTCTGATGCCACCAGTCCAATTCTCGTTGCCAGACCTAAACTTGGTGGGCAATCGATTATGATGTAGTGGTAGCTATCTTTTATTTCATCTAATTTGTCGGCTAAAAAGTATTGGGCGTCCGGCTCTCCCGCCAATTGAAGATCTATTTTACTCAGATCAATGTTAGAGGGAATAATATCTATGTTTTGAAAAGAACTCTTTTGAACAGCTCTTGAAATGGATATGCCATCATCCAGGAGGATATCGGCTACGGTAATCTTGAGGTTGTAGATACTGTCTAAGAAGACAGAGGAGAGATTACCCTGTTGGTCTAAATCGATGAGGAGGATCCTTTTGTTTTTTTCCGCCAGGGCACCGGACAGATTAAAGGTGATATTGGTCTTTCCCACCCCTCCTTTTTGATTGGCAATGGCAATAACTCTGGGCATTTTTTTTCACTATGGGGGTTATCTTTACATAAACATCCCCTACCCCGCTCTATTTTTGGACTCGAGGCCAAACTCTAACTGGGGGTTACTCAGCTCCTCCATCGCTTTTTCATAGGCAATTTTATGCTTAAACCCCTGTTTTAGATATTTCCATATCAACTGGATCTTTTTGAAATCTTCCTCTGTATATTCCCTGGCCTCCAGCTCACCCCTGGGGACCTTTTTAGGGTGGATATAGCCCTTTTGTTCCAGGTAATAGAGTTTATGCCTTGGGATGTCGATTTTTTCTAAAATGTCAGAAGTTTGCATCATTCCTAAGGAGGTAGACTTATAAATTTAGATTTATTTTTCTTTATTATAACCCACAAAAAAAATATGTCAAGTGTCATTTTCTTTTTGATAAAAGACCCATTAGAAGCCATAATCTCTCTCTTGACCTTGTGCAGGAGATACTGCTATTATATGAAAAACTGTTTTGTAGAGATAACAAACCTAACCTGGACCAAGAATTTTGAGAAAGAAAAAAAGCATATATTTTGACTATGGAGAGAGGTAGAAATGGCAAAAGTGAAAAGAAAGCTACCCTATGGCTTATGGGAAACTCGTATTACTGCTGAGAAAGTGTTCTCTGATATGGTAGTTCTCTCGGAAACTAGAGCAGTTGGCAATATGACTTACTGGTTAGAACTCAGGCCTTGGGAAGGAGGACGCACAGTTCTGGTTAGAAGGGATCAGGAGGGAAACCAGAAAGATATGATGCCAGAAGGATTTGATGTGAGAACTCGTGTCCATGAATATGGTGGAGGTGCTTTTGCTATCCATGAAGATTTCTTGTACTTTGTGAACTTTAAGGATCAAAGAATCTACTGCCAAAAAATGGTTACTGAGGAGGCTCCTATTCCACTAACACCCGAGAAGAATAGGGATGGCTCGCTAGGAAAGTATGCTTCCCTGGAAGTTTCTCCAGATGGTAAAACATTGGTTTTTGTCTATGAAAAAGAGCATGAAAAAGAAGAAAGCGAAAACTTTATTGCATTACTCACCCTTGATAGGGATGGGATTCAGGAACCAATTATATTAGCTAGAGGGAATGATTTTTACGCTGATCCAAAAATCTCACCAAGTGGAAAGTATATCTCCTGGCTAACCTGGAACCATCCCAAAATGCCCTGGGATAGTACCGAATTGGTCCTGGCTCTTTTTGATGGAAAAGGAGCAGTATCTGGCTCAGAAAAGATAATTGCCGGTGGGCTGGAAACCTCAATTTGTCAGACTAAATTTGATCCCCAAGATAGGTTATATTTTGTAATGGATGAAGTTACCGATGACTATGCAGATGCTAAAAATTGGTGGAATCTTTATCGGTATACCGAAGGCAAAGTAGAGCCCATTACCGCAAGAAAAGCAGAGTTTGGAGAACCTTTATGGACATTTGGAAGCTCCAAATATGACTTTACCGCTGATGGAACAATCATATGTAGCTATCTAGAAAAGGGAAGAGAGCATCTTGCGAAATTAGATCCGGAATCAGGCGCCTTAGAGGTGTTTGATATACCGCTAGAGGGTTTTGCTTTCGTGGATATTGCAGAGAATGGCGATCTTGTTTTCATTGGATCAAACCTAGGTCGAGTAACCTCTGTCATGAGGTTAAATCTCAGCTCATTAGAAGTTAGTATTCTCAGGAAAAGTTCATCTGTTCAGGTAGATAGGGGTGATCTTTCTATTCCCCGGACAATTGAATATCCTACCTCAGATGGTGCATCCAGTCATGCTCATTTTTACTTTCCTCATAGTAGTGAATTTGAAGGACCGGATAAAGAGAAGCCTCCTCTTATCGTAATGGTGCATGGCGGACCCACTGGCCGAGCACGTTCCGCAATGTCTTTAACCAAACAGTTTTGGACATCACAAGGTTATGCTCTGTTAGATGTCAATTATCGCGGCAGTACAGGATACGGGAGAAAGTACAGGGATGCACTTCTAGGAAAATGGGGGCTTATTGATGCTGCTGATGTTCGAGACGGAGTTCGCTACTTGATTATTCAAGGTATGGTAAATCCAGATCAAATAGCCATAAGGGGTGGAAGTGCAGGAGGTTATGCTGTACAGCGATGTTTAACAGAATTCCCAGAGCTTTTCAAATGTGGTGCCAGCTATTATGGTATTGGTGATTTAGAAATACTGGCAAAGCTGACTCACAAATTTGAATCTCACTACTTGGCAGGTTTGATTGGTGAACCTTATCCGGCTGGGAAAGCTCTCTATAAGGAAAGATCTCCCATTAATCATTTAGATAGATTAAAATCTTCCATGATTATTTTTCAAGGCTCTGATGATGAAATAGTTCCTCCAGAAGTTTCTCGACAAATGGCTAAAGCCTTAGAAAGTCGGGGAATACCTTATGAATATACTGAATATCCGGGCGAGAGGCATGGCTTTCGCAGGAAGGAAAGTAATATTGATGCTCTCAAAAAAGAGGCTGAATTTTATGGAAAGAGTCTGAGAATAAGTTAATATACTCCTCCTTGGAAGGAAAAGAGTTGTGAGCTGGCAAGCAAGAAGGAAAGAAAGCCTCTATGGTTGACTTTTTCTCTAATCTGGTATCGTACATAGTAATTTCTGGTATCATACTATATCAATCAGGGAGGTAATCCGATGTGGTTCGGGGTAATACTGGTAATCATGGGGGTCCTTCTTTTACTAAAGACTCTGGGAGTTCCCATAAGGGGAAATCTCTGGGGAGTTTTTTGGGCATTAGTCCTGGTGGCAATTGGAGCCAGCATCATCACTCATCGCACCAAGTGGGGTCAACGCTGGGATTTTTGGTCGTGGCATCCACAGCATCGCGGTAAAAAGCAGGCACTGGATGCTCTTAAAAGACGCTATGCCCGGGGAGAGATCACTAAAGAGGAATTTGAGAGAATGAAGCGAGACCTTTCTGAAGAATAAAAGGAAGATCATTATGGCTAACGGCATTCCTGAGCTAAGAAGGAGGAAAGAGACTGATCGCCAACTCTCATTCGGGATCTATCTGGTAATTATTCTGATCATGGTGGCTCTACTGATTGCCGCAGCTGCCTCAATGGGAATCTACTTCTGGGCCCGCGGTATGCCGCAGCAGGCTCAGCACACCTTTGATTTCTATTCTTACTTCGGTCCCTGGGTTCTACCTGACCTGGCTGGATGGATCACTGGATGGACCATAGCTATGGTGGCAATTGGAATTGCCATGTCCGTTGTCCACTGGTGGTACCAGTGGCAGCTATACTCGAGACGAAATGACCACATCGAGCGAGCCAAGGGGCTTAAGATGAGTCTTTCCCGTTGGCTTAAAGAAAAACATCAGATTGATCTAGCTGACTGGACCAGCTCCGACATGCAACTGAGGCTCCGGGAACAACTTCGCAGCACTGCTTTTTTCGTTCTCTGGGTCGTTTTCACTTATGTCTTCGGCCTGGTGGGATTCATCCTAACTCTGGTCACCTGGTACTGGCTTACTCTCGATTATGCTATCCATGAGCGGGGGGAGTTAGAGTTCTTTCGCCGTGTATCTCAGAAACTAAAGGAAAAGGGGATTTCCTTTGATTCCGAGATTCTACATCCGCTGATTCCCCGAAATATGGCCCTATACGTGGTTTTAATGATCATTCCTGGAGTCAATATGGTCTGGGGTATCTGGTGGAGTTACGTACTCTTCTGCGATCCGAACCGTCATTTTGAAACTCACGAACACTGGGAGTCCCAACTGGAGAACATTACCGGGGAGCCGGGTCCCTCGGCTACCCCTGAGTCCCCTCTGGACATCCTCAAAGCACGTTACGCTAAGGGAGAGATCACCAAGGAAGATTTCGAGCAAATGAAGGAAGACCTTTCCGCCGAGTAGGGAAAATACAACCTCTTCTTTTTTCAGATTGTGCTTTCTTACAAATTCCTGGTTGTAAATAATATGTGGTTTTGGGTAGATACTACCAATTTATTCGGTAGCTAGAATTTTATTCAACAAAAGAGTCGTAGCAAACTAGCTCTTTTAGAGGTTTTCTCACTTTTCTTTTTGGACCCTCAGCCGAATAGCCTAAAGGGAGCAAGACTACTACCTTGTATTTTTCGGGGATACTTAGAATCTGTCTCACCTGATCCTGGTAAAATGCCCCAATCCAGCAGGTACCCAGCTCCTCCTCTACTGCTGCCAGAGTCATATGGTCAACAGCTATAGCAATATCCACAGGATGAGCAGGGATCCCACCAGCCATCACATAATCTGGATCAAGAGACACAGCAACGATTATGACCGGGGCATCTCCTATGAAGGAGTGGCGGGTAGCTTCCTTGGCCAATTTTTTTCTTAGCCCCTCATCTTTCACTACAATAAATTTGTAGGATTGTGAGTTTTTTGCTGAAGGGGCAAGACGAGCTGCCTCTAGAATTTTTCTTAATTTTTCCTCTGGCAAAGGTTTATTCTGGTAAACTCTCACGCTCCTTCTTTTTTCAATAGCTTCGACTACATTCATTTTTTTTCCTCCTACTCTTACTTCCTATGATGTGCAGAACACTTCGTTCCCCATACTGCCCCGGGTTCTCAACCTTGTTCGCTATATTGATTTAATATCCTACTTGCGGCCATCAATCAGGGTTGTATCTGAATCCACTACTTATTCAAAAGTTCTTTAATAGCGTCTTCTGATGCAATTTATCGACATAACTGCACCACTGACAATCTGGAGAGGGGAGAGGAGACTTAGGAGACTCAAGAACACTTAGCACCTCGTCTACGAATTCTAAAAACCATCCTTTGTCCTTGGGTATTTCCTGCCAGTGGATCTTAGCTTCATAGGAAAGCCAGTCAATTCTCTCTTGACTAACTTTGGAGGGGTAAAAATATAATAGGCCCATCTTGGTAACAGGAGATAATTTCAATGCACCTGGAGCAGAATTCTCCAAAGCATAAGCATATGCGTGTAGTTGACGTTTATAAAGATTGAGATACTCTTTATTTGGTTTTCCCGTCTTGAAATCTATGACACCCCAGGTTCCATCCTCAAACTCAACCACTATGTCAAATCTTCCCTTAATGAAACATGTCGCTTTATGATTTGGCAATTGGATAGGATTTGATCTTACATACTTTTCACCATATCTCACAGTTCCCGGTGGTAGATCAGGATGCAGTTCTTTTGTAGGCTTGCCATCATAATGATCTTTCAAGAGACTCGCTATTTTTGTAAAGACCGATGGCAAGGGAATTGAGGGTTGAGGGATATTATGAATCATCTTTAGATAATAACAGCGCTTACACCCCTCGTATAGAAATGCAAAATCTGATGGACTCAATTTATAGTTCAATTTTTTCCTCCGATATACCTATGATCTCACTCTGCCCACTTATTCAAACTCATTTTTAATGAAGATCTCCGGGTCGTGTTCGAAAGTTTCAAATCTTTTGAGAAGCCTTATCCTTTAAAAAGCTACCCGAAGAAACAATTCTTACTCCCTCATATTCTCCAAGATCCCTAAGGTGCTTATCTGCAGAGAGGATATATTCTGCCTTGGCTTCTATAGCGCATTCTAGAAATTTATTATCGGCCGGGTCTTCTTTGATAATCTCTAATCTCCTGGAAGACGTAATCCTTTCTACATTCTTCCTTACCTTAAATAAATAGATGAGTTTTTCTGCTCCTTTCTTTAACATAGTGAATCGCGGTATTATATACAAATACTCTTCCAGGATCGCTTCAGATACACAGAGAGTTATTTCCCCTTTTTTCCAAAGCTCTACTACATCTCGGGATTTACCTTCCCAAAGACTAGCTATAAGAATACTGGTATCAATTACTACTCTCAATTCCAACTTCCCTCGAGTCCGTTGCTTTTATTCCCCTACCCTATCCGGCATCGTTGACTATCTCCGTTTATCTCTCCCGTTCTGTGATGCCGATGATCTAATTTTTCATGCTTTTCCAGTATGGTCTTAAATTTTCTTTCACCTTTTTTATTAGACCTTTTGTTTCAGTGAGCATTTTATCACTCTTGACTTCTAGTTCTGTTTCTTCAAGTTCGATTTCAACGCTGCTCAAACTTGTTATTAAAGAAAGCCAGACTTTTGATAAAATATCCGGTTTATAACCAGAGCAGATCAAATCAACAGATTTACTCTCGCAAAGCTTAGATATTTCCCTCACCTTTTCCCCTATCATTTTAAAACCATCTAAATGCAGTCCTAGCTCGGTTATTTCATCGCTCGCGTGTGGATCAGAACCACCGTATCTTATAACAATTTCTGGTCTATATTCTTCTGCCAGAGGAAGAATTATTTCATCAAAAATCACCTCATATGATTTATCACTTGTTCCGGCAGCCAAAGGCAGGTTTACCGTGAAACCTTTGCCTCTATCCTCTCCAATTTCGTGAGCAAAGCCAGTCCCTGGATAAATTCCAGCTTGATGAAGATCGATAAATAAAACACGTGGATCAGAATAAAAAGCCTCGCATGTTCCATTTCCTGCATGAGCATCGGTATCCAGAATCAGAATTCTCTTTAGATCATATTTCTTCATAGCATATCTGGCGGCTATAACAACGTCATTGTACACACAAAAACCTTCTCCATAATTAGATTTGGCATGATGTAGGCCCCCCCCAATATTTACCGCCTTCTCACTTCTTTTTCTCTGGACAAAATCGAGAGCAAGAAGGGAATTCTTAACTACTGTTCTTGCTCCCTTTTCTATACCTTTGGGAAATTCTCTCGATATTGGATTTACATTATCTTGAGAGATGAATCGGAACAAATTAGGTGGTGCTATACCAGTTGAGGCAGCTTTCATAGCTTGAATATAATCTTTTGTGTGCCAAAGTTCTAGCTCTTCATCAGAAGCAGGTTCATTACTTTTTACCAATTCAAAATTCTTATTCTTACCAAGTTTTTCTTTATACAATTTCAAGAAAGAAACAAATCTATCGCTTCTGAATGGATGTCCTGGTCCAAAATCATAATTCTTTAACTCATCGCTATATATTACGGTTGTTTTCATTTTGAATTTCATACTTCTACCTGCATTAAATCTTCTGCGACTACGATCTCGCCATGAAAATTTTCTGAGCATTGCTCCTTAACCTTTTCTAAATCCAAATCTAAGTGTGTTAAAACCAATTTCTTGACTTGGGCTTTCTTAGCGATTTCAGCGCACTCTTTGGGGACAAGATGACCTTTTACTGGTTGCTCATTTAATGTTGTGCACTCCAAAACCAGGACATCCGCATCTTTAAAAAATTGTATTAATTTTCCCGAGTAACCTGTATCTCCAGAATACCCAAATATTTTTTTGTTGGCCTCAACTTTGTAACAAATGGAGACAAGCTCATCCACATGTTCTGTCCTGATCACCTCTATCTTGAAAAAAGGTAATGAAATAGCATCGCCTTCATCTACTTCCTTTACCTTTACGTCAAAGGGCAGGTGTGAAAATTGAGAAGCTAATTTAGTGAGATTCTCATAAAATTTCTTAAGTCCGGGTGGACCGAATAAATTTAAGTTTTTTTGCCTATCGGGATGATAGGCCCACAAATATTGCAATAGGTCTGAAACATGGTCTATATGCAGGTGAGTAACAAATATATAATCTATCTCTTCATAATCTATGCCTGCCTCTATCAACCGCATAAAAGTCCCGCTGCCGGCATCAAAAATAATTGTTTTATCACCTACATTTAAAGCCAGTCCACTGGGACATCTAGCTGTCTTGGGCTTAAAAACCCCGGATCCTAATACAGTTAATTTCATACTCTATTTTACCTTAGGTTTACGGTAAAAACTAATCTCGCTGAGAGCTGCAGGTAGCTTCCTAAAGGGTCATTACCCTGCTACTTTTCAGATCTCACCGCGCAGAGGATATTCTCAATTTCTAGTTTTTCTTTTGGGTCAGTCGCCTTTTTTATTCCACTTTTTATATTTTCCGCCAATTTTTCGCCTGCGCGGTTCCATAATGTATCCCTTTCGTGCACGTTCTTAAAGTGCATTTGGATATGCAGGATATTTTCATGCAATCTATCTTCACCTTTTCTTACGTAAGCAAATAGTTTGTAGTTCCTTTTTGTTCTCTCAAGGAGCTCATAGGTGGCTGCTAATGATTGATAGATAACCTCTCCGAATATCGGATATCGGGCAATTTTAGACCTCATTTCTTTTCCAATGAATGTTTCTAGATATTTTTTCTCCATAATGGGAATTATCTTTCAGTGGCTTCGGCTATTTCATCACTGTATATTATTGTTGTTTTCATTTTGATCCTTTCATATCTTAACTGTATTGCTTCAAGACAATTTTATACCCGGAATATAGAGCAAATGAGGCTTTTTGTCAAATTGGAACCTCTTTTGACTAAAGACCCATTATAGGGCATAATCCCTTTCTTGGAGTATAGGAATTCATGTGTGCACCGAAGGAGGCGTCCCGAGGTGTTTCTTGATCTTGTGCAGGAGATGATGCTATTATATGTGAAAAACTTTTTTATAGAGATAGCAAATGCTTAAGTTTGGAGTTCGTGAGGCAAAAGAAAAAGCTTTAGAAAAGGAAATGCGAAAGTTTAATGTGCGCGAAAAAGATTTGATTGAGAAATTTATTCGCGCAAGCGGTCCGGGAGGACAAAATGTTAATAAAGTAGCTACTTGTGTCTATCTAAAACACGTGCCCACCGGTTTTGGGGTCAAAATGCAAAAGACTCGATCTCAAGGTCTCAATCGTTTTCTCGCCAGACGAGTGCTGGTGCGCAAGATCAAAAATCAGATACTGGGTAGGGAAAGTGAAGAGGAGAAGCGCCGCGAGAAAATCCGGAGGGCAAAACGCAGGCGGTCAAGACGAGCCAAGAAGAAAATACTTGAACAAAAAAAGCTCCAAGCTAAGAAAAAAGAACTCCGAGCAAAGCCTAAACTGGAGGAAGATCTTTGAGAAAGAGAAAAGGAATTCTCTCAAAAAGAAAATTATGAATATTCTTTTGACTGGTAGACCCGGGATAGGCAAAACCACACTCATAAAGAAGCTTATAGATGTAACCTCTCTTTCAAAAGGTGGCTTCTATACAGAAGAGATAAGAGAAGGGGGAAAAAGGATAGGTTTTTCACTAATAACCCTTGATGGAAAGAAATCAACCCTGGCCAGTATAAAGATAAAAAGTCCTTATCGGGTGGGTAAGTACAGTGTTGATGTTGATAGCTTTGAGGCAATTGGTGTAGAGGCCATCAGAAAAGCGCTGCCGACTAAAGAATTAATTATCATAGATGAGATTGGCAAGATGGAGTTATTTTCCAAGAAATTCAGGGATGTGGTTATCCAGGCACTAAATACCGGTGGTGTCGTAGCAACAATAAAGAAAGGTAGAGGCAGCTTTATAGATAAGATAAAAAGCCGCAGGGATGTTAGGCTCCTGGAAGTGAATCTGGAAAACAGAGATACTCTATTAAGTGAGATAACAAAGACAACTGTAAATCTGGCACCTCAACCCCACGAGGAGAAAGCCTAAATTGTTTTAATGCTTCCTGGACCCGGTAAACTCACCAAAACCCAAATTTGCTACAGGAATGGCTATCTTTTTTATCTCATCTAAACTCTGAGTAATTCTTTCAAGATCCTTTTGCCGCAGATTTGTTAAAAAATGAGTAAATTCGCCTGCTGCCACTCGGAACACACACCGCTCAAAAAGAGTTTCCAGGTGTTGTCCTCTAACATAGACTCTTCTTTTTCTACCAGCCATATAAGATTTGATGGTGTAAGGGTTATGGTTGAGGTAATCTTTCACATATCCTGGAACCTCTTCTTGTTTGAGGTGGTGCTTCCTTACAAATTCCTCGTTGTACATAATGTGTGGTTTTGGGTAAATACTACCTATAATCCTCACGACGTCATCTTTGATGATAACACTGAGATACGTACCCTGACAATCCCCTGGACAAAGCTGAACCTCGGGGAATTCTCGTTTTTCCGGGCAGTCACCTTTTCCTAAAAGCAGCTCCACATAAAACAGGTGAGCACCTTTAAGATATACAGCCTTAACTTCTCGTCCCTCAATCTGCATGGTGAAAGATTCGGTAAATACTGGACATCAGCACTATTAAAGGCCACCCCCAAGCTCTGACGGGGTCACCCAAGGCAGGAACAAAGCCGGTTTATCTTTTACTTTGTCACCGCCTGGATGAAATCATCGACAGGCAGAGCAGGAAGCGTCGTAGTTTGAATAGTTCCTCGGGAGCCTAATTCAACTGCCACCTTGGAGATAACTTCATTGTTGGGAGCATCAATAATGTTGACAAAGTCGTAGGGACCCAAGACAGCATATTGCTGGAGTATTTTAACTCCCATTTTCTCCACTTCTTGATTAACCTCTTTTATCCTCTCAGGCCTTTCCTTGAGAGTCCTTCTTCCCTCACTGGTTAACGTGGTTAACATCACGTATATAGCCATCCAAATCACCTCCCTTCACTTGGCCTTCTCCTTATAAAAAGCTAAAAAACTACCTCTTTTGTAAGATTATCTCTCTAAAAAGAAAAACCCCTTCTCTCTACATGAAAGAATGGGTTCATCTGTAGATAACCTCGGTAGGCACATTTTTCCTTTTCCTCAAGAAGGTCTCTACCTTCTCCTTCTGTTCTTTTGGATAGTTCGCCTTTTGGGTTATCCTCTTATAGACTACATCACTTAAGACATTAGCATTATAGCATTTTTGGAGCTCATTGTCAATTAGCCTGGCAGAAATGTCGATATATGACTAATCTTTCTACTCTAAACCCAGCAACTTTATTACCATATTACACCTATAAGCAATTGTAAGCCTACCGCTATTATCAGCCCACCGCAGAAAATTCTAAATGCGGCAGTTATCTAGCCTTTGGAGAGGGTGATTCGGGAAAGCTCGCTACTTACCATCCCCAGTATCAAAGGGGAGATGAAGCTCCTATACCAAAGGCGGCCGCCAAAGCCATCCCCTGGAATACGGAAGTGGCGCTGAGGGCTACAAACCCAAACAAAACCAGGTGAGGAGCACAGGGCAAAAACGCCATAAGCAGACCAAGGAAGATAAGGTCCCAAGGAGCAGAAGCTCTTTTTATCTTCCCGATAGTCTTACAGAAAGGGTTCCTAGTCTGGTGACTAACAATGATTAGTACTCCCAAGGATACGATCAAGGCTCCACCCAGAGTAAATGAAATACTTTTTACTCCAATGAGCCAATCCAATAGCAGTCGTCCAGACATAGCTGCGATGAGTCCCAAAATTATAAAACCAGCCAGTCGAAAAGCTAAGATGAGGGATACCGCCTTGAGCCCGGAAGACCAGCCTTTTCTGGTTGTCCCTATGTATCCGACAATAAGTGGGGAGCAAAAAATGAAGCAAGCTGAGAAAGATGAGGTAAGTCCAATCACAAATAGTTGGATAATCTCAGCCATTAGTTTTCTCTCCCCAATTTAATAATTATCTTAAGACAGGTTTCCTTTGGGGGCATAAGATCTTCGTCAAGAAAATAGCCGGACTTCCCGGAGGGTCGTATAAATTGTTTTCGCAGTGCCTTCTCTTCCAAAGTAAACAAAGGACAGCGGCTACAGGGCCCGCTGAAGCCTTCTCCTAAAACTGCCTCATCAAAATAAGGAGAGCCAACAAATATGAGGTCGGAGAATTGAATATCATTGGCTTTTTTGAGCAATTTAGTGGCTAAGATACTTTTTCCATTTTCCCAGTCGAGCTTAACTTTGATATCCTGGACTCTACCTTTTTTCTCCCATAGCCGCTGCCAGAGTTTCCAATCCAGAAGCGCTATGGCGGTTTGCAGGGAGGAAAGATCAGCATCAATTATGATGGCAGATTCTTCCTTAAGCCATTTATAACCATGGGCATAAAAAAGAAATTGTACCCAGCCTTTCGTTTTTACAACCTGGCCGGTTAAGTGTATCTCACTTTTCTCAGTATCTACAAAAAGCCGGCCAATCTCATATTCATCTTTTGAGATCTTATAGGAGACAGGCTCTTTTTTCGCTAAGGTAGAGACATAGCTTGATATAAGAAAAATACCTGCTACAGCGAGGAGGGACATTAACCGCAGGTTCTTTCTCTTATTCACTATTTTCATTTTACTCTTCTGCCTAAGACTATCAGTATAATGAGACTTATTATTTTAAGATAAGCTATGATGAGACAGGTTTTCCACAGGCCCAGGACAAGCAAAAGTCCCACTCCACCAATAATCCCCCCTAACCAGCCGCCTGCAAGGTCGCCAGCGTAAAGCATGCCTGCAGTACCACTTAAATTGGGAGAGGTTTTTAAATGGATTTTGTTGGCTAAAGGAAACTCTGCCCCGATAAGGAGCCCTGAGATAAAACACAAAATCAGAAAGACTCCTTGAGAGAAAAATTCGCCAAAGTAGAGGCCTGGCCCAAGAAAGATAAAGGGCAAAAGAAGAGAAAAGACTATTATAGAAGCCTCCAGTTTTGAAAGATAAAAAATATCTTTTTTCACCTTTTCTAACGAGCGTGTCATAAGCAGCCCACCCACGCCTGTTCCTGCCATAAATATGCTGGTTAAAAGGCCTATCCAGTAGTAGAGGTATCCATAAAGTACCTGGAAGGCAAAGATCAAGATTAGACTAAACAGCATTCCGGCAAAGCCGGTCGAGATAATAGCAAAGGGGACAGCTCCCTTCCTGAGCCTCACATTCTTATATCCAAATAAGAGAAACAAAAAGCCGAATAGACTTAAAGCTATAAGGAAAAAGTTCAGACTCATCCTCTCAAGCCACCTGAATAATTTTTGCCCCTTCGGGAAAAAAAGAGTATTCCAAAAAGCGAGGCTATAAAGAGTGCCCAAGGGATGAAAATCTCTATTGATCTTCGTTTCAGTATCGGTAGTAGTTTCTCTACCACGGGCTAGGGAATTCAAAAACCAGTCCAGCCATCTGGAGTGCAATCTATATTGGATATACTGAGAGGTTAGGGAAAAAGTCTCGAGCTCACGCTCTCCTAGCCTTTTTATAAGCAAGGAAGATTCTACCTCAAGAATTTGAGGGGAGATTGAGGCAAGGAAAAGATTAAAATCCCCGGGGATTATCTTCACCCAAGGATAAACCCTTTTAAGAGTATTAAGAATTGAGAGATTAATATTTATTAGCTCCTTATTTAAATAGGTTAGAGAGCCTGGAGATGAGATGACCAAGATACCCTTTTCTTTCAAGATCCCTCTCACCATTATGAAAAATTCCTCAGTTGCTAATCTGTTCACCTGTAGGTTGGAAAGCTCGGATATACCTATGAGGACCACATCGTACTTATGATGAGTTTTTTTAACGAAATATCTGCCGTCTACATATTTGATGTTGACTCGGGGATGACTTAGTTCGGTTTCCGTAAGAGGGGTGGTGATAATGGGAATGCCATTGAAGAAGAAGGTATATTGCTCACCTTTCTTTATCACCACGATGTTCCCGTAAATGGAATTCTGGTAATGCTCTATTTTTCCCACTTTCCATTGCTCACTTAGGGAAAGATGGTGCAATTTATCCGCTGCTGGAGTGATAAGTGAGAGGAGAAATATCCCTGAAAATAGTACCGAGACACTGCCCAAAAACTTTTTGAAGCTTGTCTCTCCTCCCTGCCAAAATTTAGCCAACAGGCCCAGGCACACAACGCTATTTAACAATCCGAGTCCCAGGGATATCTGGAAGGAATGAAAATAAGGGATCAAAAGATAGGTAAAGGCAACCCCTCCTATGAGGACCCCCAGGGTTTCATAGACATAGACTCTGCCAATGGAAGCTGCTCTTTTTTGAGTAATTTCAGAATGTATTTTGCAGGCAAAGGTAAACGCTGCTCCGTGAAGAAGGCTAACCGGCAGGAGTATTAAAAATGAGGAATATAGAATTGGCAGGAGACCCAAACCCTCACCAACGGCGACTCCCATTATTCCTTTGAAAATTCGGGTAAGGTAGATCATTAAGGGAAAAAGAAGTGAGATGAGTAGTTGAATGACTACAAATGCCTCAAGTTTTGGCCTGATTTTCTCAATTTGTTTGCCTAAAAAAAATGCGCCTATCGCCTCCAGAACAAGCCAGTTCCCCAGGATAATGCCGATGGTTAACTCATTTCCGTAAAAGATCACCAGCATTTCTCGCAGGAGCAATACCTGGGCTACCATACCACTAAATCCCAGCGCTAGTACAGCAAATACGAAACGTCTTCTTATGAACAAGATATACCTCGCTAGGCTCGGTATGGGTAGAATAAGTATAAAACTCTACTTCCAGATGCCGGGAATTTCGTGGCCGCAAAATCTACACTTTCCATCTTCTATATTATTGCTTAATACCATAAAGCCAACGCGGTGTATCAATATATTCCCGCATTTTGGGCAGAAGGTGGAGTTGTGCTTGTGGCCGCGGACATTGCCGATGCTTACGTAATTTAAGCCTACTTCTCTGGCAATCTCATAAGCCTTTTCCAATGTGGAGATAGGTGTAGGAGGTAGCCGGGTTAATCTATAGGCAGGGAAAAATCTGGAAAAGTGAAGTGGGACCTCCACTCCCAAATTTTCCTTGATCCAGGTGCACATCTTTTTAATCTCGTCGGCCTTGTCATTAAGGGGAGGGACAATCAAATTAACGATTTCCAGCCACTTGCCCTCCTCCTTTAAAATCCTCAAGGTATTAAGCACAGGCTCAAGCCTTCCAAAACAGACTTCCTCATAAAAGCTCTCCGAGAAGCCTTTAAGGTCAATTTTCACTGCATCCATAACCTTAATGAGCTGTCGTAGAGGCTCGGCATTGATAAAGCCATTGGAAACCATGGAGGTCATAACTCCATTTTCCTTAGCCAACTTGGCGATGTCATACATATATTCATAAAAAGCAGTAGGTTCGCTGAAGGTGAAGCAAATGGACTCTACACCTTCCTTTTTGGCTATTTCGACAATCTCCTCTGGAGATAAATCATAATGCTTCACCTCCTCTACCCGCTTCTGTGAAATATGCCAATTCTGGCAGTATTTACAGCGCAAATTACAGCCCACTGTAGCTACACAAAGGCGCCTATGCCCGGGGATAAAGTGGAAAAAGGGAGCTTTCTCGATGGGCTCCACCGATTTAGCACAGGGTCTCCCATAGGTTAAGGCATAAAGGGTTCCTGCACGGTTTTCTGGTTTGGCAAATCCGTGACCTTCATCGGGGAAGAGCATATATTCGTAATTGAGGGTCTTCGGCAATCACTTCTATGTTTTCAGTGGCAATTTGCATCTTGACCAGGCGGCCAGCATTGACCCCTCGAGAGTCCAGTAGATAGATATAGTTACCATCTTTGGAAAAACTAACCAGACCACTGTTTAAACTGTTTTCCAAATCCCAGGTGACTATTTTTTTCCAGTCTGCCTCTTCATTATCTCCCGTCCTTTTGGGACTTCAGGCGAAGTTTTAGCATTTCATATTTAAAGAGATTTCCTTATTTCTTCTAGGGTTGCCTTTGCGTTTGGAGCCTTCTCAAACCAAGTGCTGAGTTTTTCACAGATATATTCGCTGCAGTAAGCGCAGTTTTTGACACCCTTTTCAAGAGCACACTTCCTTATCTCACAAATTCTGCAATAATCAATAAGCCTTCCACTTGTTGTTAGACACCCATCGCAGTTTACATCTGCGGGCTTTATCTCAGTGTTGTACATTTTTGACCATAACTCGGCAACTCTTCTTCTTTCCTCATCGCTGTCCTTTTGCGTTGCAATAAACCCGGGACACTCGGTACATACAATCCCACAAAAAGCTATCATCTCTTCCACAGCTTCACCTCCTTCCAAGACTTTTTTTTACCTTTTCTAAATACCTTTCAATGAAGTCCAATAGAGTTACCTTAAAACCCTTCTCTGCAAAATAGATCGAATGTCTTCCCCATCCTCCGCACCAATCTAAAATATCACCACTTTTTGCTTCTAAAAGTAATAGTATTTGTTCAGCTTGCTTTTGAGAACTCTCTTCTGTAAATTTCCAACCCCAATGGTCTTCATAGAAGCCGTCCTCAAAAAACTCTTTTAGATTTGGATTCTGAGTCATCATATTCACCTTTGTCCATGTCGCTTATCGGTATCGGTGCAAAAGAAGTTCTGCGTAAGCAGAATCTAAACGAAGCGAGACGCAGCCTCTTGCACCGCGTTATATGAAATAGCGGCATAATTAAATCACTCCCCAAACAACATGCCATATCACATCTGTCCAAAAAAGGTATCCCCACTGGGGCTAGAAACAGGATGCCAGGCACAATTATAAATAACCATTACCTGTTCATAATCTAAACCCTCTTTTTCCTACGCTCATAGAGGTATTAAAAGTGCATTATTTATCCTTTTAGGATAAGCAAAACCAGCGTCAATACAGAGATACAACAACCATTATGCAAGCGTTACGTACGGTTATTTCTCCTTTAGGAAAGTGTCTACCCTTTTCTCTCTGAAGTTAACACAAATAATAACACACCTTCCTAGCTTATGGGTTCTTTCTTTCTCGTCACATTCACTAGCACATAGAGTACAAAGGCAAATATCTATATGTGTGCCTTTGAGTTTGAACTTTTTAATATAGTACCTAACAGTAGCAGGATCAACACCGATTTCTCGTGCAATGCTTGTAACTCCCTGTTTTGCTGCCATTCTCCTCGTTAGGAAAGATTCAAGAGATTCACCTAACCTAGCTTCAATTAAGCTCCGCTTATGGGTTGGCATCGGATTCCTTCCATCTTTTTTCGTCTTTTATTTTTCCTTTCATAGCCCTCTATCCTCCTTCTATCCTAGATTTTCCTTCACTCATAAAAGAGCCGCAAATTCTGTTCCCGATCCTATCAAGATGAGTATTTTTATCCTAAACTTCATACCCAAAAACTCTCAATTTGCATCATCTGGGGATAAATTAAGGTAAAGTTCAGTGGTTGTCAACCTAATTTGACCTAAGACGATTTGGAGGGCTCTGGTGGGTATTTCCTCCCAGTGGATCTTGGCTTCATTCTGCCTCCTTCCTAATCTCATATCTATCTAAGGCGGAGGTAGCTCCTTTGTTTACCTGGCTGTAGCTGTCGAGGAAAGGCTACTACAGGAATTGACGCTGTCGAATGAGCAGGAAAAGTTAAAGACCTAGGCGCTGGAACACCTGATCTACATAGATAACGGGGGATATTAGAGCTCCCTGGTTGCGGCGTAAATTCAGGTGTTTCTCACTCTGGTGTTGAAATGGCTTTAAACGTTTTTATGTCTTATTAATGTTGGGAATTATGCAGATGAATTCAAAGTTTTCCTCAAACGGATTTTGGAATTGATGCATCTCGTTTGCTTCTATAAAGATACTATATCCCTCTGATACTTCAACTTTTTTGTCATCCTTGCCAACCACAATACCCTTTCCACTTTCGATTTTCACAAGGTGTTCCCAGTTATGACTGTGTTTTGGCGAGTGCCCTCCGGGTGCAATTGTAAAATACCTCATTATGATATTTTTCGAGCCGCCATTAGAACCAATGAGAATTTTCTTCCTCGTATTTTTGGCCCCTTCTTCTGCAACTTCTACCTGCTTGATTTTACTATTTTGCTTGATTTTCATACTTTTCCTCCTAATGTGGTCGATAAGATTGAAATGTATTTTAATGCTCTAATAGGCCTAGTAGTTACTTAACAGTAGGTGACTTCCTTATCTTTCTTGGAGACACTATCCAAATAAGGCTAGAGGCTACAATAAGTGCCAATATTATCACCAGGAAGGCATGGTTATAGCTATGGGTTCTATCAAAGATATATCCACCCAACCAGGGACCAAAGATTCCTCCGGCTCCAAATCCTAAAAGTAGAAACCCGTTGATGGATCCGAAATGTTTCCCGTGGAATATATCCGCTGTTGCGGCAGTTAAAGTAGGACCGTTTATTCCCATACCAAAGCCGAATAATCCCGCATAGAGGTAGGGCATCCAGGGATAGGAGGGACTTTTAGTGAGAAAAAGAACAACTGTTCCCAGAATCGCTACACCACATCCCAGGGTGAAGATTTTCTCTCTACCGATTATGTCTGAGAGAAGCCCACCCAGACTTCCCACAGCACATATGATTCCAAAGAAAGCAACCATGGACGCAGCAAAAATACCGGAATAGCCAACATCCACAAGAAAGGCTACCTGGTGAGTTACCATAAGATTTTCTGATATTCCAAAAACGCAGAAGCTTATTAGAAATAGAATCCAGAGCTGAGTTGTCTTTATCGCTTTACCTAGCGTCCATTGAGTACTAACCCATTGTGGATCAACCTCAAGCATATCTATTTCCCGCCGAGAAGAAGAAGTTTCATTTTGGCTATCTTGGCTACCCGGAATGGTTCCATCGGGCAGAAGCCCCATGTCCTCGGGCCTGTGGCGGGAGAAAAGTATAATCAAAGGTAATAGAATAACTGGAGTAAGGACCGCCAGGCCGACAAAGGCCATGCGCCAGCCGAAGGCGACAATAAAATACTGTACCAGAGGAACTATGAGAAAGGAAACACCAAAGCCAGCGGTGAAAATACCAAATGCTGCTCCTCTCCTTCTGATAAACCAATTTGATAATACGGCAGCATTCGCTGGAAATCCAATAAGACTGGTTCCAATAGCAATTGTAATCCCAAACAAAAGATAAAAATGCCACAAGGCGCTAACTTGACTGCACAAGGCTGTTCCCAGAGCAAGTAAGATGACCCCTATTGATAGAATTTTCCTCGGCCCAAAACGATCCACCAGGAATCCGGCAAAAGGGGAGGACACACCATAGACAATCACATTAATGGAGAATATTCCCGCTGTGCTAGCCCTGCTCCAGCCAAACTCCTTTAGAATCGCTACATAAAAAACACAGAAGGAATTACGCACACCATAGGCAACAGCCATAGCGGCAAAGCCAATTGCAACAATTACCCACCCATAATAAAGGGATTTTTTTCCTTTTACCATACCTTAAATGATTCCCAAAAAGTCAGAAAAAGTCAATGATAAATCAAGTTGGACATTCCCCAAAAAATTTCTAAAAGGGGGAAATCTCAAAGGGATCTAGATCCTCCTTGCCGAAGATGAGCAGCTAGCTTTGACGAACCTCCAGTTTTGCTGTAAGATGACGAAAAGGAGCAATAAATGGACTACAGAAGAATCATCCCCTGTTTAGATGTAAGAGACGGGCGTTTGGTCAAAGGAGTAAATTTTGTAGATTTGAAGGATGTGGGTGATCCAGCAGAAAACGGCGCAGCTTATAGCAAGGCAGGGGCGGACGAATTGGTATTTCTGGACATCACGGCAACCATTGAAAAGAGAAAAACCCTGCTTGATGCGGTAAAGAGAACGGTCGAGGCAATCTCTGTGCCGTTGACAGTCGGCGGAGGCATCCAAAGTTTGCAGGACATTCAAGATTTAATGGAGGTTGGTGTATCCAGAGTATCCACCAACACAGCCGCGGTTCGAAATCCAGATTTTGTTAAAGAAGCGACAAGAAAATTCGGTAGCAAAAAAATCGTCATCGCCATCGACACCCACACTTCATCCCGAGTTCCCTCCGGTTTTGAAGTGATGGTAACTGGGGGCAGGGAGCCTACAGGAATTGATGCTGTCGAATGGGCACGGAAAGCTCAAGATTTAGGCGCTGGCGCAATCTTGCCCACAAGCATGGACACAGACGGCACACAGGCTGGATACGACATCCCCATGACCAGGGCCATAGCCAATGCAGTGAATCTTCCCGTAATCGCTTCAGGTGGCGCTGGAACACTTGAGCACCTCTACGAGGCTATTACCGAAGGACATGCAGACGCTGTGCTTGTCGCCTCAATTGTACATTTTGGAAAATATACCATTAAACAGATAAAGGAATACCTGGCCGAGCGAGGAATCCCCGTGAAATTGTAGGGCAAAGCGTGCTGTCATAGATATTCAGATAATACCTGAGAAAAGGAGGGAAAAAGGTTAAGTTATAAGTTAAGGGAGGAAATTTCTAGTAATGACTTCAAAAGAGAGGATGCTGTTAGCTTTGAATCATAAGGAGCCGGATCAGGTTCCTTTGGGTGAGTTGGGAGTAGACTCTCCTATTACTGAGGAGGCCCTTGGAAGAAAGACTTTTTATCGGGCTAAATGGAGAGAATGGAGGGCCACCTGGGAAGATGAGGAAGGTAGAGTCTGGAAATACTCACCCTTATCTGAAGGATGGCCCATATGTATCAAGCAGAGGGAGATCGGACTAAAGGATTTGAAAGAGTCTTCTCCTTCTGAGCTCGAACCTGATGAATCAGAACTGGAGTTAGTTCGATATGTAGTAAGGGAGTTAGGAAGAACTCATTTTATTCTTGGACGAACAGGAGACGGAAGCTTCTGGCGAAATCCTTTTATCTTTGGTGGAGGAGGAGAAAGAACATTCATTGATGTAGGTAGTTTTGAGGCCTATTTAATGAAGATGATTACCAATCCAGAGTTCATTTTCAAAGCCACACAGATAGGGGTTAAACAGGCCATTGCAACCAGCACTGCACTCCTCGAGACAGGGTGTGATGGAGTTATAGCTACTGCAGATTATTCCTCAAGTCAGGGTTCTCTCATGAGTCCTGACCATTTTGAAAAGTTTGTTTATCCAGTCCTAAAAGAGCACTCGGAAGCTGTTCACAAAAAAGGAGGGTATTTCATTAAACATACCGATGGAAATACCTGGCCCATTCTTGAAATGATGGTTGAAGCGGGAATTGATGGGTACCAGGGAATCCAACTTAATGCGGGAATGGATATGAGAAAACTAAGGGAGAAATATGGAAATAAAATTTGCTTATTCGGGGGAGTTGACTGTGATACTTTGATTAAAGGCTCCAGGGAAGAGATTAAAGAAGAGGTAGAATATGCCATTAAGTATGCAGCTTCAGGTGGAGGCCTGGTCATCACTTCAGGAAATACTGTAATGGCAGGGACTAAATACGAAAACTATATAGAGATGTTAGAAACTGCAAAAGAAAAGGGTAGATACCCAATAAGTTTAGATTAATTCATCATGGATGGGTTGGGACTATTACCTTCAAAGCCTCAGGAACTACTTCAAGACATAACGGGGTTCTAGAGATGATTTCCGCATCTGCGTGAAATGGAAGAGAGGTGTCCGACTCTAGGTAGACTTTCCTTGCCTGATAGACTTCTACTCCTGGAATTTCTTCATAAATCTTAACTTCCGGAAGCCAAAAAGGTAGGGCTTTAATAAAGCTTCTGAAAAAGAGTATAAGTATCTTTAATTCACCGATTTCTTTTACTATACAAATATCTAATAGTCCATCATCAACTAAAGCGAAAGGACTGATCTTAATTACCCGGGCATAGGATCCTGTATTTCCAAAACAAACCATGAGAACCTTTCCACTAAAGCCATTCTCATCGTATTTTATCCTCACTTTTTGCGGTCTCAAGACAGCAATCTCCATCATAATTGCACCTATATAAAATGGATAGATAAACATTGCGGGAATAAATTTCTTCCACCGATTTACAAAAGAGACTACCTCAGCATCAAAACCTATCCCCCCCACTCCCCCATAGTATTTATTCTCTCCTACTTTTATTACATCTATTTTCTTTATTTTCCCATGTTTGAGAACATGGCAGGCAAAGTCGATTTCCTCCTTTATGCCCAAGTCACGGGCAAGATCGTTTCCGATGCCGAGAGGTATTATCCCTAAGGCTATATCTGTTTTGACGATAGCGTTGATGACCTCGCTTACTGTTCCATCTCCCCCACAAACGATGATCCTTCGGTAGCCTGCCTCTTTTGCTTGTTGCGCAAATATTTTTGCCTGGCCGCAATCCCGGGAGAAGACAAGATCATATTCAATTCCTTCCTCTTTTAGTTTTCTTTGAACCGCGGGTAAAAGCTTTTTTACCTTTCCCCGACCGGCAACAAGATTTACAATCAGCTTGGTTTTCACTCTTTATGAAGTCCTTAGAAGGTATAGCTCAAGCTAACACATGCTTTATCTTGGTTTACTGAAAATGAAATGTGGTATTTTTCTGCTAATTGTTTATTATAATCCATAACGGTCTCATAAGCATCCTCACATTCCCATAGCTTAAGAGCAATCAAGGCCAAAAGACCCGGAATTTTTGTAGATTCCCGAGATGCAAGAACAAGTGATCCTGATTCCATTAACAGAAATGCTAAACCTCTTGGATACCAGTTTTCAGCATAAAGGTGGCCGAGAGAGGGAAAAATGAGGGCAGCTCCTACACCTATCCAGAGACTTTTTCTCTGAGCCTGATAACTCAGCACCTCCTCAGAAGGCCGGTTAATACGTTCTTGAGACTTAGCATATTGTAGAGGAATATCAGGTATTGAATCCCCATCCCGATCAGGAAGGTGAGAAAGATACCCTATAAATGCTTGCCATTCTTTAAGTTCTTGGATACCACTGCTCTCAAGATCTCCGTCCACCAAAATTTTTTTTCTACCTGCAGAAGTACGGAGAGGAATGGGATTACCTTCTTTGTCCTTAGGAATTATAGCTAGCCAAGGGACATATCTTCTAATCAGGGGAAGTATATCCACCAGGAGAAGATTTGTTCCAACTTTATAAAGACTCTTGGTGTTCCAGGTTTCAACAGGAACATATTGCTTAACAGCACGACCCCATCTCTCTATTCTTGTTACTTTCCTGAATATTGACCGCAAGGGATTGTACCAGAACCGCAGCCCCGAAACTTGGAAAAGATATCCCCTACCTCTACTTGATGATAGATAAGTCGATATCTCCAGGATTCTCTTTATCTCGTGAGCATTGAGGTAAAAACTGACCAAAGGATATCCTGGTTCCATATCAGGACCAATTCCTAAAGGAACAATGCGAAATGCATCTGAAGTTTTGACTATCCCTGCATGAACGTTGTCACGAATAAAGCCCGTTGGTTGAAAGATGAAATCCACAGAATCCTCAGGTTGAGAGCGATCGATAGCAAAGCGCATACCATCAGCAACCAAATCTCCGAGATTACTCCCGTTAATAAGCTCAGCCTGTCTAGTTAAGTCAAAGCCTGTCTCCGCAAGCGGACTCTCAGATGCTAACCCCATAGGGTTCAGTATCTCTTTATCGATTACACTGATGTAGTCATTGAGAATTGCCTGGATAGCCTCATTCTTGGGGATAGTATCGTCAATAGGGATCAATTGATAGTTACGCAGGGAAGCTTTCCTCTTCTCTACGTATACCTCTAATTTACCTAAGTATTTTGTATATGAGCCTGCCTCCACTATGAGAGTATTGCCGGTATGGATGGGTTGAAGAAGAGCAGTATTACAATGTCCAGCGATGATTATATCGATACCCTTAACCAGTTTTGCCAGCTTTTTATCTTCGTCGAGCCCAGAATGAGAAAGTAAGATTAGCAGATCGACGCCTCTCCTCCTAACTATATTCACTATATGCTGGATAAACTCGGTGTTATGTCTGAATCTTAGGGGAGCTGCTCGAGGCGCCTCCTGTTTTGCTCCTTTCCCCAATAAACCAATAATGCCTACCTTCAACCCATTGGACAGATCTTTCACAAGATAGGGCCGGATAGCGCCAGCATCGTATAGCTTTTTCAGATCATCATCACGGGGATCAAAGAAATTGAACCTGGTATTGGAAGCAACGATGGGAACCGTTAAACCACCTCCATTTGTTCTGGCAATATCAATGAGCTTAGCTAAGGCCTGAGGTCCCCACTCGAATTCATGATTTCCCAAAGTTGTGGCATGGTATCCTAGGGTATTCATTAGGGTGAGCTCTGGGCTCAAGGTTGGGGTGAGAAGATGATAGAGCGTTCCTATGAGAAAATCGCCTGAATCTAACAGCAGTACGGGCTCATTTTCTCTTACCTTCACTTCTTTGATCTCTTTGATCTTAGTAGCCAAACGGCCAAATTCACCCAGATGCGAATGCATGTCATTGGTATGCAGAATTGTCAGATTGCCTTTTCCGGCAAGACCTATGGTAGAGCCAAGCAGAGTTAAGACCCCGGAAGCAATAACTACAGCAAGCCAGTGAGCTTTCTTGAAACTCACTGAGAAGTCTTTCGAGCCAGAAAATCGGTCTCAAAAGCTCCCTCAATCTCCTTTGGCCACCGAGCAAGTGTAGCCCCAAGGAGTTTAACCAAAAGAGAGTATCTAAATCGATAGCTGGTTTTCTCGTCAGATTTGATGTGAGAGACCCACCAGGTTTTTATTTCTCTCTTGTCCAGTTTGGTAATAAAGACCACCGATTTTGTTCCACCTGGCCAAATGACTAAAGGCAATCCAGTGTCGCCTTCTTCCATTTTTATCCCATTTAAGGAAAGGTCGTATTCTATTCTATTTACAATCGGTGCTCCCGGTATTATGCTGGGATTGTGAATCTCAACCCTGTGTCTTATCTCGGTTTCGTTGTTTGTAATTTTTCCCCATTCAGAATCTAAGGACTTAATTTGCAGTGTGTACAGCCCAAACCTAAAATTACCCACATCTGTGGTACTTACGCCTTCAAGCATGTTAGTCTGGAACTCATTCTCCCACGAAAAGTGATGGACCGAATCAACCTTCCCCAAATCTATTATCAGCTTTCCTCCAATTATTACTTTAGTTTTTTCACCATTTCTTATATGAGAAACCCACCATTTAGCAATATTCCCGGTGTTATGGTTAATTCTGGTGGTAAAGCAAACAAGGCTACCACTGGCTGTCCTCTCCACGGTAAGATTCTCACCTGGACCCTCGGCCATCTTAATATCATTTAGGTAGACACTGCAGAAAACTGATAGCGGAAGGGAAGATAGATTTGGTTCATTGAGCAAAATTTGAGTAACAATGGTTGTTACATCGGATGAGACAGGTCCCCAGGAATTAGAGATACTTTCTATTCTAACCTCGGGAACCTCCATGCTCGGTTCCTCTACTATTTCTTCAGCTTGGACAATACTAGCCCCTACAATTATCCCAATCCCCATGAGTAGCAAAAGCAGAATAGTTCTTATCATAATCTTGTGTTAACCAAAATATCTCCTCACCAAGGAGCATTTCCTATTCTCGGGCCAGCTTCTTAACCAACTCAGCCACTCTTTTTCCCAGAATCCTGCATTGAGTTCTTACTCTCTTATCCGGTACTCCGATACTTACCGGTCCATAATGATCTCCCTTGGAGGATCCCCGAACTATCATGCCATGAATTAACATCATCTCTAAAATGGAAATTATGGTGGTCTCGTTTCCTCCTCCGATATTGGCTGAGGACGAGAAGGCTCCTCCCACTTTCCCTTCTAATTCTCCATGATATTCTACCGAGCGGTCAAAGAGATCCTTGATGGGAGCAGCAGCTAGCCCATAGTAAGTAGGTGAACCAACGATTATCCCATCCCAACCAAGAAGATCCTCAAGCGTGGTGTCTTCTACTTTTTTCAGTTCCACTTCTATTACTTCTTCTTTTACTCCCTCACAAACAAACTCAGCCATCTTCTCAGTGTTCCCACTACGAGAGTAGTAAATTACTCCAATTTTCGCCATCTAAGCCTCCTTTTTGTATCAGATCTTATTTCTCTTTTCTGACCCTCCCTGTAGTTTTTCCTGCTAGGCTTCTGAAAACCCAGGTTGGGTCTTAGCGTCTATTCCTCTGAAATGAGGTCTTCCGCTACCCACACATTGTATCATAGCCAGAGAGAAACCGCAATATAACAAAAGGATTTGACTTTCCCCAGGGGGATATATATCATTGTCAAATTGAAGCTCACACAGCAGGTAGGTAGCTATGAAGATCCACAGCTGATGGCTCCAGGAAGGCTTGATGCTCTACCCAGTCCCTGGTCTTTCCGGGTGGAACCGGCTTTCTTAAGAGACTGGTCGAAGGTACCGATATGCTGAACAATAGAGTATTGGT
>Ga0209979_1001051_pt1 | contig 32358 bp, 28 predicted proteins | sample AnhtaG_FD_183114 | JGI IMG/M metagenome (GOLD analysis project Ga0209979, IMG submission 183114) | Deep subsurface microbial communities from Anholt, Denmark to uncover new lineages of life (NeLLi) - Anholt_01485 metaG (SPAdes) (version 2) | ecosystem: Environmental > Aquatic > Marine > Oceanic... | reverse complement strand
TAACGCTTACTACGATTTGCTCAACGGTCGTCCGAATACCAAGGGCGGAAAGTATCGTGTGAACCTGCTTCCCACAACGGTACATATCTATTTCGGCTCTGTAGTTGGCGCGCTGCCCAACGGCAGAAAAGCCGGCGAGCCGGTTTCCGAGGGTATATCACCCACCCAGGGTTCCGATACAAAGGGCCCAACCGCTGTTATCAAGTCAGCGGCGAGAATCGACCACGTCCGCACCGGCGGAACACTCTTAAATATGAAATTCAATCCGCACGTGCTTGCCGGCGATGGTATTGATAAGCTTGTTCATCTGATAAGGTCCTACTTCAAGCTTGACGGCCATCACGTTCAGTTCAATGTCATTGGCGCCGAAACGCTGCGGAAAGCCCAGCAAAATCCTGAACGGTATCGTGACCTGATAATAAGGGTGGCCGGTTTCAGCGATTACTTCGTAGATGTGGGCCGAGACCTGCAAAACGAAATCATCGCCCGCACCGAACAGCAATCGTTATAGAGGATTAGGACACTAAGTTATCAGGGTACCAGGTTATCAGGCAGCTTGATTTCCTGATCACCTGATTCCCTGGCAAGTGGAGATTTGTTATGAAAAGAATATTATTGGTCTTTGCAAAACAAATGAAACTAAAAATTTCCAGAGGAAGAAGGCAAGACCACCCCCAAACAAGTTTGAGGGTGCCACCCTGTATTCCATTAAAATGGATATCCGCCATGGGCGGACTTCTAACAGTCGTAACGCAAAGCTCATTAGTTATAGTAGCTGTGTTTGTTATACCTCTTTTTTTTCCTGGCTGTGGATCCGTAGCAAAGGAAAAACAATTGGAGCGGTTTATTGAAATTCATATCGCCAAAGTCGAGCCTTTGACAACGAAGGCGAATCTTGCCTATTGGGATGCTTCCACGACAGGCAGGCCGGTAGATTATCTTAAGCATAAGCAATTTCAGCTTAAGATTCGGCAAATCTACAGCGACCCTCAAGAGTACGCCTTGCTCAAAGATATGAAAGAATCCGGACAAATCAGGGACGCCAGAGCGGTCCGACAATTAGATAAATTATACTATGCTTATCTGAGGAATCAGATAGAGCCGGAGCTGTTGGAAAAGCTCGTTGATTCGGACAATAGAATCCAGGAAAAGTACAACACTTTTCGCGGCTCCATGGACGGCAAAAAAGTCACTATGAGTGACATTTACACAATCTTAACGACGGAAAAGGACTGCCGCAAAAGGGAGCTGGCATGGAGGGCAAGCAAACAGGTGGGAGATGCGATTGTTGATGACTTGGTCGAATTGGTCAAGCTGCGCAACAAGGCGGCCCGAAAAGTTGGCTTTGACAATTATCATACTCTTTCTATAGTTACAGGCGAGCAGAATGCGAACGAACTCGACCGCATCTTCGATGAGCTTTGTGAACTGACCAGCGAACCCTTTGCCCGATTGAAGAAAGAATTAGACCAGATATTGGCGGAGAGTTACGGCATCGCCCCGGAGGATTTAATGCCCTGGCACTATCATGACCCCTTCTTTCAAAGAACCCCTCTGGTTTATGACCTGGATTTGGATATCTATTACAAAGACCAGGATGTAAAGGAATTAGCGGAAAAATATTACGCTGGTATCGGCCTGCCAGTGGATGATATTCTCGCCAGAAGTGATTTATATGACCGTGAAGGTAAATATCCACATGCTTTCAGCTTTGAAGGAGACCGCCACGGGGATGTTCGTATTTTGTGCAACCTTCAGAATACCGAACGTTGGATGGAGACCATATTACACGAACTGGGCCATGCGGTTTACAGCAAATACCATAATCGAAAAGAGCCCTGGCTGCTCAAGGAACCGGCTCACAGTTTTACCACTGAAGCCATAGCGATGTTCTTCGGCCGCTTGAGCCGCAATGCTGCCTGGATGCAGCAAATGCTGGAGCTGCCGGAGGCACAACGGGCGAAAATTGAAAAGGTGAGCACAAAATACACACGGTTCCAACAAATCCTTTTTGCCCGATGGGCTATGGTAATGTATAATTTTGAAAAGCAATTATATGCCGAGCCCGAACAGGACCTTAATACACTATGGTGGGATTTGGTTGAGAAATATCAATTCATCAGACGACCGTCAGGGCCTGTTGATGCGGGTTGGGCATCCAAACTTCATTTCACCACTGCGCCCTGTTATTATCACAATTATATGATGGGTGAGCTGTTAGCATCTCAACTGTATAACCATATTGTTCACAAAGTTTTAATGCTTAAATCGGATGAAGGCGTTAGTTATGTCGGAGACAGAAGGGTCGGGGATTATCTGCGTGAGAAAGTTCTCCAACCGGGAGCACTCTATCATTGGAACGAGATGATCGAACGGGCAACCGGGGAGTCATTGACACCGAAATACTTTGTGAATCAGTTTATAAAATGAGAGAGTTGTGACTTATTTAATTGCCATATTCGTCTATTTGCTTGTCCTGACCGGTATCGGGATTTATAAATCCCGGCAGGTCAAGACGCAGGAGGATTTCACCGTCGCGGGCAGGAGCCTCTCACCCTGGATTATGGTATGCACAATGTTGGCCGTCTGGATCGGAACAGGGTCGATTGTGGGCAACGCCGGCAAGACCTATGAAGTCGGCATGGCTGCCTTCTTCCTGCCTTTGGGAACCTTCGTCGGGATGATCCTGCTTTCCTTTATTGCCACGCGGGCCCGCGATATCGAGGCCATCTCGGTACCTGAGATAATAGGCAGACGATATAACAACACCGCCCGGCTGCTGGCCGTGATCGCACTGGTGATCGCCTATATGGTTATCGTGAGCTATCAATTTAACGCCGGCGGGATGGTGCTCGAAGTCATCGCAGGCAAGAAGGAAAAAGTGGCACTGAAGGTCGATGATATCCTCACGAAATATCATGTCAGTAAAGGATATTTCCATTATGAGCCACCAAAAGACTGGACGGGAACCACAGAAATCAAATTTCATGTGAAAAGCAAAGGCTCAGACAAATGGTCAGAGACGCCGGAAATCTTTACCGTTAAAGTCGTTCAGTCAACCGAGATTATCTCCGAAAGAGCTCAAACCAGCCGGCTGCAAAACACCAACGCGATTAAGGAAAATACCTTTACGCGAGTTATAATAAAAGGATATGACAGCGGCTTTAAGAAACGCGATGGGATATACCGATTGGCCTCAATACCGAAGCAGGGACAAATCTTCCTCCACGAACCCGTATTGACCGCCCAAACGGCAACGATTATCGCCGCTGTCTTCATCATCGCTTATACCATGCTTGCCGGACTCTTAAGCCTGGCATTCGCCGACATTGTTACCGGCATAATTATCACAGTCTCCCTCTTGATAGCCTTCCCCGTACTGCTGATTAAAGCCGGAGGTTTTAGCGGCATTCAATCGGCCTTCGCCGCAATGGGAGACCGCCCCGACCACATGAAACTCTTCGGAGTCTTCGGTGCTGCGGATTATATCAATTTTCTCTTGCCCGTTTTCCTTCTCGTGTTGGGCGACGCCAACCAGTACCAGCGTATCTTCGCCAGCAGAAACGCCAAAGGCGCGCGCACCGCCGTGGTCGTTATGATATTTCTCGCCCTGCTGGTCGAAGAGCTCATCATCGCCGAAGCCTGGTTCGCCGGCAGCCTAACGCCTGACCCGGAAAACGGACGCTACGTTCTCATCTTCGCCGCCCGGCACTTTATGCCCCAGGCACTCGGCATTATCTTTATGATAACAGTGGTCGGCATTATCATCTCCACCGCCGATTCATTCCTGCTGGTCCCTTCGACCACGTTCATCAAGGATATTTACCTCAATTACATCAACCCAAAGGCCCCCGAAAAACGAATCATCTTTATGAGCCGCCTTATGGTCCTGACCTTCGGAGTTATTGCCTGGCTGGTGTCACTGGTGTTCTCACAATCCACGACCGTATTTGAAAAGGCGCTCTATGCCTTTACGGTCTATGGCTCATCCATTACTCCCTGCCTCGTGGCGGCCTTGTTCTGGAAAAGGGCCACAACCGCCGGCGCAATTTCTTCTATCCTGGCCGGTACGGTGACCACGCTTTTGTGGGAAGAAGTAATAAAGGTCCATTTGCCGACTGAGCTGGCTAAGCTCGATGCAGTACTGCCCGCCATAACCCTGTCGGTGATTTGCCTGATAGTGGTCAGTTTGTTGACTCAAAAGAAACAGCCAACTGGAGGTGATTGACAAATGTTCGGCGCCGACGTCTATGTTGAAAGAAGAAGCCGACTAAAAGAGCAAGTTCAGTCCGGATTGATTCTTTTCTTGGGCAATGAAGAAAGCCCGATGAATTATCAGGACAATCAGTATTCTTTTCGGCAGGACAGCTCATTTCTCTACTTTTTCGGGCTTGACTTCCCCGGCCTGGCCGCCGTCATCGACATCGACCAGGGCAAAGAATGTGTCTTCGGCAGCGACCTGACCGTAGATGATATTATCTGGACAGGGCCGCAACCAGCTTTGAGTGAGCGATGTCAGGAAGTCGGTGTTCGTGAAACCGCTCCGTCTGATAAATTGCAGGTTGTATTAGAAAAAACTGTTCAGCAAGGTAGAGAAATCCATTTTCTTCCCCAGTACAGAGCGAGAAATAGTTTGAAAATCGAAAGATTGTTGGGAATACATCCAACAGTAATCCAGGAGCATGTTTCAGAAAGTTTAATAAGAGCCGTAGTGGCGCAAAGGTCTTTAAAAAGCAAGGAAGAAATCGAACAAATTGAAGCGGCCCTTGACGTTTCTTATGAAATGCAGACGATGGCAATGAAAATGTCAAGACCCGGTACGCTTGAAATGGAGGTTGTCGGTGCGATGGAGGGAATTGCCATATCGAGAGGATGTCATCTTGCTTTTCCCACCATTTTCTCAATCCGCGGAGAGATACTTCATAATCACTATTATGGAAACATAATGAAGCAAGGCGATATAGCTATCAATGATTCGGGCGCAGAATCCACTCTTGGCTATGCCAGTGACATTAGCAGGACGATTCCCGTAAGTGGAAAATTTTCACAAAGACAAAAGGAAATCTATGCTATTGTCCTGAACGCACAAGAAAGAGCGATTGAAGCGGTAAAGCCGGGCGTTGAATTCAGGGAGATTCATCTTCTCGTCTGCAAAATTCTCGCATCGGGCCTAAAAGAGCTCGGACTAATGAAAGGGAATATTGAAGAGGCTGTTAATGCAGGGGCACATACATTGTTCTTCCAATGCGGATTAGGGCATATGTTAGGGCTGGATGTCCATGATATGGAAGGGCTGGGAGAAGATTACGTCGGTTATACGGATACAATCAGGCGGAATCCTGAGTTTGGCTGGAGGTCTTTGAGACTTGGCAGGGCGCTCGAGACAGGTTTTGTAATAACAGTGGAACCGGGAGTTTATTTCATTCCCGAATTGATAAGCCGATGGAAGGCTGAGAAAAAAAACTCACAATATATAAACTATGATATAGTTGAGAAATATGAGGATTTTGGTGGTCTGCGAGTAGAAGACGATGTTTTGGTAACAGAAAACGGCCATCGTGTGTTAGGCAGGAAAATACCGAAAACCATAGGTGAAGTTGAAGATATGTCATCGGGTTAACAATGTCCGACCATTTTGCAGAAGTTTTGCTAATCAACTAAGTAGTATTATGAACTCGAGCCACATCTATTTCACCTGGTCTTCGAGGGCAGTTTCTCTCCTCTGGTGTTTTTTTCCGAGTGAGGCAAGTTCCCGTCGATAGTCTTCCGGACAATCCATATCTGAAAGCACTGCGGAAGTTGACACACTTAGCTCAAAGAGGTCGTCGCGGTGGGCGTACAAAAGCCCCCGCAGGCCCACGTTATCGTAGTGCGTCAATATCTCATTGCGATAGACCTCTGAGAACAGGATGGGATGGCCTCGTTTGCCATGGTAGAGCGGCACGAGGATTCCCTTTTCAGTAGTAGCGAAGGAGCGAAGCATTTGGTCAATTAGTTTTGCGGTGATAGACGGCTGGTCGCCCAGTGCTACTAAAACCGCCTGCCATTGTTGCGGCAGTTCGCGAAGCCCGCAACGTACCGAAGACAACATACCGGATTTGTAGTTGGGATTGTTCACGATGGAAACCGGCCGCCCGGATAATTCCCGGCTTATTTGTTTTCCCTGGCAACCCACAACCACGTGAACCTCGTCAACGTGGCTCGCGAGGAGTTGATCGACGATATGGGCGATGACTGTTTTGCCGTCGAAGGGCAAGAGTAATTTCTGGACGCCCATTCGGCGTGAGCGGCCTGCGGCAAGAACTATGGCACAAATCATAGCAGCTCCTTGTCACTCGGCGGCGTGTAAGGATTGCCTTTTCGCCGGATGGCTATTAACTGAGCAGTGATGCTCGTTGCAATTTCGGATACGGTGACGGCGCCGATGTCCAGCCCTATGGGCGCAAAGACCCGGTCGAATTCTTCCTCGGTGGCGAAGCCGGATTCAATGAAATTGTTGCGAATCAGGGCTACTTTTCGCTTGCTGCCAATCATTCCGATATAGGCGGCGGGCGTACGGATGCACGCCTCGAGGGTCTCTGCGTCAAGTTTGTGCCCGCGGGTTACTATTACGATATAAGTATCGCTTGCGATGGGCACCGCAGCGATTTCTTTTGGAATATCACCGCAGCGGGTTGTTGTCCCTTCCGGGAAAAGGGCTGGGTTGGTGAATTCGGGCCGGTCATCTATGACGGTGATATCGAAGCCAACAAGATTGGCCTGAAACGCGAGTGCCTGGCCGATGTGCCCTCCACCTGCAATTACCAGAAGGGGTTTGGGAATCACCGGCTCAACGAGGACCTCCGTAAAGACATCCGGATTTTGAGAGCTTTCCGTGAACAGCTGCGGCCTCTCGCGGGCCAGGCAGGAGCGAATGTTGTCTGCGCCCGGAAAGGCAGCATCCGATGGGATAGCCTCTTGCGGGAACCACTGGGATGTGACTTCCGTGTGCTTAGTATTGCGCACGGTGGTGAGCATAACACCTCGTTGTCGTTGTTGGGTTGCTTCGACCACCTGGACGTAAGATGCCCTGTATTTTGCAACCGTTGGGTCGATGAGGATGCGCATTGTTCCTCCACAGATAGGAACGTCATCGGCCCTGCTGGCACCGTACAGGTTCAGGTCAAAGACGATTGGACGTTCCGATTGGCAGGCCTCAACTGCGCGGCGCTGAGCCTCTGCCTCCACGAGGCCTCCGCCGAGGGTGCCCCAGATTTTGCCGGTCTCATCGATGATGGCCCTGACGCCAGCCTTGCGGGGTGTAGAGCCATCGGCTTTGAGGACCAAAGCCACGGCAAAAGAATGGCCGCTATCGATGAACTCTACGACTTTTTGATGAATGTCTGTGGGACGATGATTTCTGTCCATCTTACTCCCCTGGAGTTAGCATCCAACCCATTATAGTTGCTTGAGCAAGGCGCTACGCATCGGCATAGAACGGATGCGGATGCCGGTTGCAGCGAAGACAGCGTTGGCAATGGCGGGGGCAATTGCAATAATGGGTGTCTCCCCACCCCCGGCTGAGGGTATGTCAGTTTTGTTGATGAGATGTACATCGATTTTGGGAACATCCTTGAACCGTGGTACCAGGTACCCGGCGAAACCGGCGTTCAGGATTTTGCCGTCTTCGAATTGCATTTCTTCACGCAGAGCAGCGCCCAGGCCCATGATGATACAGCCTTGTACCTGAGAAACTAAGTTGGCGGGATTCTGGATAGGGCCGCATTCGAAGGTTTCACAGACCTGATGCACTTTTATCTCACCTTGTTTGCGGTCAATACCAACTTCCACACAGGCCGCCACCACGGAATTCTTTTCCGTCCCACAGGCCAGCCCCACACCTATATCAGCAGTGACTTTTTTTCTACGAGTGGGCCAATCAAAGTGCCTGGCAGCGGCCTCCAGCACGGTTCGTATGCGCGGGTTGTCGAGATGAGCAAGCCTGAAGGCAAGTGGGTCCGCCCCTGCTGCTGCGGCAAGTTCGTCCATAAAGGACTCTCGGGCAAAGTTGTTGGCCGTTGCAGCAAGGCATCGATATGCGCCCTGTCGCAAAGGGGAATCGGAACTGGCCGATAGGATTCTTGTGTTGGCGATATTGTACGGTGTATCAATTGCCGCACCGCCGGCGTTGATATTGGTGAAGTCCCAGGCAATAAGCGAGCCGTTCGCATCCAGGCCGCCCTTGCACTCGATTACTGCTGCCGGCCGGAAATAGGCCCAGGTGAACTCCTCGGCCCGTGTCCAGTGTACGGCCACCGGACGTCCCGCGGCCTTAGCTAATCGCGCTGCTTCTTCTGCCGCTTCACCACTATGTTTACCCCCGAATCCACCGCCCATATCGGGCACAATAGCGCGGACTCGCTCGGCAGGAATTTGGAAAGTCCGAGCTAAGTCTCGTTGCGCTCGCTGGGGCCAATCGATGCCCACCCACACGGTCAACTTGCCGTCTTTCCACTCTGCTATTGCCGCCCGTGGTTCCATTGGGGTATGCTGAATGTAGGCCACTTCGTAGGTTTCACTAAGTACCTTGCTTGCGTCGGCAAGGCCTTTGTCGATAGAGCCGCTGGTTCTGGGACGTGATCTTCCGCCTGTCCGAGCATGTTTCTTAAGATAGGAAAAGATTTCCTTGCTCGATGGATGAGGCACGGTTTTCCAGGATGCAGTTTTTGCAATGACCTCCAGAGCCTGGGCCGCACGAAACGACGATGGCGCAGCGCATCCGATGAACTGTCCATCCCGGACGACGACTACGTCCTTCATAGCTTCGGCTTTGGAAAGGTCGATTGAAGTAAGCGTGGCCCCATAAGAAGGGGGACGCAGGATTTTTCCATAGAGCATATTGGGGCGCACGATATCCGAAGGATAATGGTGTGCTCCGGTCACTATGTCCCGGCTGTTCGGCCTGGGAACCGAAACGCCAAGTGCTTTCCATTGATTTACTGGTGTAAGAGTTACGTCGGAGGGGATGCTTTGTTTAAAAGCCTCAGCAACGTCCTTTGATTTGGCCAGATCCGCATAGGTGATAGTCTGTCTCGTTGTTCGGTTCCTGATAGTGCCGTTGCGCACGTTTAAGGCGCTGCTGTCCACCTGCCATTGCTCGGCTGCAAGACGCGTCAGCAGCTCGCGGGCGGTTGCGGCGCCTCGGCGCACGGCGGGGACGGTGGAAGGAGTCGTCCGGCTGCCGGCGGTTATCCCATCGTCAGGGACCAGAGCCGTGTCGGACATTACCAGGCGAATCTGGTCAACGGCAACCCGCAGCTCTTCCGCCGCTGCCTGTGTTAGTTGTGCTCGCGGGCCCTGGCCTTCCTCGACCTTACCGGTCATAACGGTGATTGTGCCATCCTGGTTGATGTGGAGTCGTGCGGCCACGGTTATGGACTGCCCACTCCGGCCGCGAGCTCGCTGACCGAGAGAAACTCCCTGTGTTACTGTAATCAAAAGCCCCGTGCCTAACATTTGCACAAAGGTGCGCCGGCTCAGTTTTATCTCGGGACTCGGCTCCTCGACAGGCTCAGAGCGCTGTGGTTCGAGCATTTCTTTGGTATAGGTATTTTCAGTCATGGTATTTTCACCTCTGCGATTTGCGCTGCAGCACGGCGAATGGCATTTAGTATTTTTGTATATCCATTGCACCGGCATATGTTACCATTCATCCATTCCGTGATTTGTTCATCCGTAGGTTGTGGATTATTTTTGAGAAGTGCCACGGCACTTAAAATCATACCGGGCGTACAATAGCCACATTGAATCGCGCCCTCGTCAAGGAACGCCTGCTGAACGGGATGGAGGGAATCACCATCAGCAAGTCCCTCGATTGTTGTGATAGTTTTCTTATCAGCCCTGGCGACCGGTGTAACGCAGGAGAGCGTCTTTCTGCCGTCCATCAGCACGGTGCAGGTGCCACACCGGCCTTCGCCACAGCCGTACTTGGCGCCGGTCAGATGCAGGTCCTCTCTTAGAACATCAAGCAATGGCCTTTCCGGGTCGGTGATGATGGTTCTTTCTTTTCCGTTAACGTTCAGAGTAATTGTGGCATCCATAACTATCCTCCACTAAGAAACTATCTCAAGACACAATTTGTCATTCTGAGTCCTTCGCTTTGCTCAAGGATAAACTCCGCGAAGAATCTCTTATTTTTGTAGGTCAGACCCTTCCCCTTCGACTTCGCTCAGGCCTAAAGGCTCTTTTCGCTCAGAGCCTGCCCTGAGCTCGTCGAAGGGGTGACAGTTTTGAGATAGTTTCTAAACCTAAATTTCCCAGACCAAATCCAGCCGGCACACTGCCAGCCTTTCCGAATCACATTATAAGCAGATTTGTGGATTGAGAACAGTCCTTTTTACTAAGAGTATCTAACAAAAAGACAAAATGCTGAAAAGAATAAAGTGAAAGAAATTGTTTAACGGATTTCTCGACTTCGCCTTCGGCTACGCTCGAAATGACGGTTGTGTTGCCTGCGGCTACGCTCGAAATGACGGTTGAAGTTAGTTGCTCATTTTGTTATACGTTATAAGTCTCCCTCTTGGCTCAGGTTGAGGTGATCCACTTCATCAGTCCACCATACAGAGCAGCGCCGGTGATAATAAGAGCAGGGTGGACCTTTGCCAGAGTAAACAACACAAATGAGGCAACGATAACAACCAAATATTTTAACTGGATGGCCTGGTTTCTGTCTATTAAGTGTATCGCAATAGCGATAATCATCGCAAAAACAGCATATCGAACCATCTCCAGGCCGGCCTTTATGGCTGGGATGTTTCTGTATTTTGCGTAAACCAACGATGCAAGAGCCATGCAAAATACGGGCGGCAGCAAATTGGCAATGTTGGCCACTATTGCGCCTGGAATACCGGCAACCTTGTAACCGGCATAAGTGGCAAGTTTGATTGATATTGCACCAGGAAACATCTGTGCCATCCCAACGACTTCCAGGAACTCGGGCTTGTCGAGCCATTGATAGTTTTGTACAAGTTCTTTTTCCATCAGAGGCAAGAAAGAATATGCTCCTCCGATTGCGAAAAAGCCGATTCTGAGAAACACAAGAAAAAGCTTCAGTAAAATCATCTTTTGATTCCTTTAATCAATGTCCGCCACCGCGCATCATGTCCACTGCGTGGGGCAAGACGTCCAGGATTATTTCCAAACACTCACGAACGGCTTTTGGGCTGCCCGGCAGATTAATTATTAGGGTATTCTTCCGGACACCCGCGATACCCCGGGACAGCACGGCATAGGGAGACCTTCTGAAACCTTCGGCTCTGAGAATTTCGCCCAAACCAGGGACTATTCTTTCACACACAGATGCCGTAGCCTCCGGTGTAACATCACGAGGGCCCAGTCCTGTCCCACCCGTGGTAAGTACTAAGTCAATACCTGCTTTATCTGAAAAATACTTCAGCTCATCGGCTATTGTCTGGTGGTCGTCAGATGTAATTTTCTTTTCGCATATCTCAAATTTGTCTTTGGGCAGCATATTCTTGATGGTTTGCCCGCTAACATCCTCTCTTTTTCTATGAGCGCAACTGTCACTGACTGTCAATATAGCTGCTCTGAGCATTGATTACCTCTATGGCGTTACCCACATTTATAGTCCCACCCTTAGTTACCTTCGCGAAGATACCTTCTCGCGGCATAATGCAATCACCCAGCTGCTTAAGAATTTCACAGCGTTTGTGGCAGCGTTTGCCGGACTGCGTAATTTCAAGCTCAACGTTGGTGCCGAGCCTCAGTTTGCTGCCGACTTTCAAAGCCCCCAGGTCGATACCTTCCGTGGTGATATTCTCGGCAAAATCACCGGGCGAGACTTTCGCTCCTTTTGCAGCCATTTTGTCTATGGATTCGGCTCCAAGCAAGCTTACCTGTCTGTGCCAATTACCTGCGTGAGCGTCTCCGATAATGCCAAAGTCGGCCTGCAATTCGGCCTTGGGCACATTAACTTTTCGTGTGCCCCTTTCCTTTGAAACGGATATGGCTCTAATCCGGCCTTTTGTAGTCGCCACTTTTTCCACCTGTTTTCTCAAGCAATCTTGTCTTAGTTATAACCATATCCCTGCTTTTGTACTTTAGCATATCGTAGATCGTAAGACAGGCCGCACTTGCCCCGACAAGAGCTTCCATTTCGACACCCGTTTTGCCCGAAGATTTAACGGTTACAGTTACCGTAATCGACCTGTCCTGCTCACTCAGAGCAAAGTCAACATCAACCGCTTCAATCAGGATAAGGTGACACATAGGAATTATAGCTGGGGTAGATTTCACCGCAGTTATGGTGGCCACTTTTGCGGTCGCAAGCACATCGCCCTTGATACAAGTACCTTGTTTGACAGTTTGAAAAGCTTCCTCACCAAGAACAATAGTGCCGCTTGCCTTTGCTGTCCTTAGGGTAATATCTTTAATGCTTACGTCCATCATGCCACGATTGTTTGCCACAGCTCTCAACCTCCGACTTTGCACATAGAAAATTCTTCTTTAAACGAGTTCAGTTTTGTATAGCTGCCCTTTTCGCTAATTATTCTGTTTAGCAAATCTTGCATCTGCCGGTCACTTGCTCGGTTCCGGATTAGTCTTTTAAGGTCGTATGTATGAGCCGAATACAAACACGGCATGAGCTTTCCATCACTGGTCAACCGAAGCCGACTGCACGAGAAGCAAAATGTTGAAGAGCGGCCGCTTATAAAACCTATAGCTCCGGCTGAATCTCTAATCTTGAAATACAAAGCAGGGCCATAGCTGTTGGCCATAACGACACTGGAAAGTGGTCCATATTTGCGCTCGATAATAGCACGAACCTCCCTGTTAGGTAAATAATCACTTGCCGGTTTTGTGTATTTGCTTGTTGGGCAGTACTCGATGAATCTGACGGTAATCGGTAGATGAACGCTCATTCCTGCAAGTGCCACAATCTGCTCTTCGCTGTCGTTAAGGCCTTTTATTATAACGCTGTTGACCTTAACGGGCGTCAGACCAGCTTCTATTGCCTTGTAAATACCTTTGGCTACTCCTGGCAGCAGGTCAAATCCAGTAATACGCTTGTAACATCCTCTTTCTATCGAATCTACGCTTATGTTGACCCGCTGCAGACCGGCAGCTTTAAGTTCCGCGGCTAATGGTTCAAGAAAAACACCGTTTGTTGTAATCGACAGCTCCTTAATACCGGCAATCGCAGACAATTTCCGTACGAGATGGACAATGTTTTTTCTTAATAACGGCTCACCTCCGGTCAGCCGAACTTTTCTAATGCCGCACCGCGCAAAAAGTCTGACGATACGGTGGATTTCGTCAAACGTCAGAATTTCCTGGTGTTCTATGAAACCGCAGTCACTTAGAGGATGGCAGTAGATGCATCGCAGATTGCATCTGTTGGTAACCGAAACTCTAAGATAGTCAACTTTCATCTTCTATATGGTCTGTGAGTTACTCTTTGCTCAAATCAGTCTGACCTGAACAATAGTTCCTTTTGGGATTTCAGCCACACCGACACCGATACTGACCAATCCGTCCGCAGTACGTAGCGCACCGATGTGGGCCGAGCCATGATATTCAATATGTTCCAGCATTCCCTCATCCGTTATTGTAACTGGTATCCAGTTCTGCCGTTTTGTATCCGTGCTTCTGATGGATTCGCCCAACGGCATCTGAACGTTAGCAGGTGCATAAGTATGGCCCATCAGCTTGTACAGAAAAGGTTTTACCAATAGCTCAAACACCACGAATGTGGATACCGGATTACCGGGCAGCCCAAAGCAATAGACTTTCTCAGACATCCCAAAAACTGTGGGCTTGCCCGGCTTGAAGGCGATTTTCTCGAACAACAATTCGATATTGTTTTGCCTCAGTATCCCCGGCACGAAATCAAAATCACCCATGGAAACCCCTCCGGAGATAGTAACTACGTCGTTTTCAGCGGCAGCCATTTTGAATACACTGTCAATATCATCAACTGTATCTCTGGCAATGCCGTAACTCCTCACGACCGCGCCGACGCTTTCAAGCTGCGCGGCAAGCTGAGGGCTATTGCTGTTTCTGATCTGCGAAGGAGCCGGCTTCAAGCCAGGCTCAACCACTTCGTTGCCTGTGGCGATAATTGCCACCCTTGGTCTTTTCGTTACGAGTGGTCGTACGTGGCCAACCGAAGCGAGAACCGCAATATGCTGCGGCTTGATACGTGTGCCCTTGAGCAAAACGACCTGGCCAACTCTGATGTCTTCACCCTGCGGGCGAATGTGGTCGTCTGTCTTTCCGCCGACAAAGCGAATGGTACCTTCTGTGGGATTTTCGGTAAACTCAACCATTATGACACAGTCAGCACCACGGGGGACCGGGGCGCCAGTCATAATCTTAATACATTGGTTCGGCCCAATTGCTTTTTTAGGGAGTGTCCCTGCTCGAATCGTTTCGATTATGGTAAGCTCATTGGCAAGGTCTTCCCGGCGACAGGCGTAGCCATCGACAACTGCCCTGTCAAAAGGAGGCATATCCATATCCGATTTGACATCCTCAGCTAATATCCGGTTTATTGCATGGGCAATATCGACATGCTCGCTGCCGAGTCTGTGAGCTGAATCCAAAACAGTCCTGAGAGCTTCTTCAAACGGTAACATCTTTCCTGCTCATAACAAATTTCATGCAATGGCTCATTGTATTAAGGTTCCTAACCGGTTATTCTATCATTATGCTCTTGTCTTTCAAGGAATATCTTTGCTTTAGTGATGTTACTCGCATTTCGTAGATAATGACCTTTAATAATGAACTAATTGCGAAAATTTTTCTGGACAGTTGTACCGAAATATGTTTACATCTGCCAATTGAACGTTAGTCTGGAATCTAATCCAAGAGAGGGTTCGATATGAACGAGACCATTTCCTTCAAACTCAACGAGAAATCGGTGAGCTTAACCACAGACAGCGAACGAACGCTTTTATGGGTATTGCGTACTGACCTGGGTCTGACGGGGACGAAATATGGTTGTGGAAAAGCTCTTTGCGGTGCCTGCACTGTTATAGTTGACGATAGGGCTGTCCGGTCATGTGTGGTTCCGGTCAGGAGCATCAAAGGTAAAAATGTTCTTACTATTGAAGGACTGGCAAAGAACGGCAAACTCCATCCAATTCAGGAAGCGTTCGCAAAGCACGATGCTCTTCAATGCGGTTTCTGCACACCGGGTATGCTCCTCAATGCTTATGGTCTGCTGTTGAGGAATCCTCAGCCTACCAAGGCAGAAATCATTCAAGGCATGGAGAATAACTTGTGCCGATGCGGGGCGCATCTTCGAATTATCCGAGCTATCGAATCGGCAGCTCAAAAAATGAAAGGAGCCAGGTAAAAATGAACGAGGATGAATTTCAGGTTCGTGAGTGTAGCCGTAACGACGGTCTCTACCCACTTAGCCGCCGAGAATTTCTGCAGAGTATAAGTAGTGGGATCATAATCTTCTTCGCTGTGGGCGAAGCGTCGACGGCGGAGGGACAGAGTCGCGGCAGAAAGGAACGTCCTGACTTTAATGCCTATCTTCGTATTGGTGAAGATGGCAGAGTTGCGTGTTTCACCGGAAAAGTCGAATTAGGGCAGGGAGTCATGACTTCCTTAGCCCAGACGTTAGCTGACGAGCTTGATGTACCTCTTGAATCGGTTGATATGGTGATGGGAGACACGGCTCTCTGTCCGTACGATGCGGGTACGTGGGGTTCCATGACCACTCCGTACTTTGGACCTGTTCTCAGAGCAGCCGGAGCAGAAGCCAGGGCAGTGCTGATAGGATTGGCAGCCGTGCGTCTCAAGGTGCCGAAAGACCGGCTGGATGTAAAAGACGGGGTTGTATTTGATAAGGCTCGAAAGAGACGTAAGGTTACCTACGCTCAACTGGCGAAAGGCAAAAGGATTGAAAGGCGTCTGGAGCAGAAAGCCCAGGTGAAAGCCGTATCGGAACTCAATATAATAGGAAAACCTCACAACCGAATAGATACCCTGGAAAAGATCACGGGCAAGGCCCGCTTTACGGGGGACATCCGTGTAGCCGGCATGGTGTACGCAAAGGTTCTACGGCCTCCGGTTTACGGTGCCCGGCTGAAGAGCCTCGACGCTTCGGCGGTTGACAAAATCGAGGGTGCCCAGGTGGTCCGGGACGGTGATTTGGTTGCTGTCCTCCATAAGAATCCCGATGAGGCGGAGAAAGCCCTGACGAAAATCAAAGCCGAATATGACATCCCGGAAGCGCGTTTTGACGATAAGACTGTCTTCGATTATTTTGTGGATAATGCCGGGGACGGCAAAGTAACTCAGAAGGGTGGTAACATCGAGAGCGGACAGAAGCTCGCCCGGTATGTGATTGAGCAGACGTACTTGAACAGCTACGTTTCACACGCTCCGATAGAAACCCACACAGCTTTGGCACAGTTCGAAGGTAACAATGTTACGGTCTGGGCGTCAACTCAAACGCCTTTCGGTCTTCAGCGACAGTTGACTCGCGACCTGGGCATGTCTGCCGAGAACGTCCGCGTTATTGCTCCTTTCGTAGGAGGCGGATTTGGCGGCAAGATCAGCAATGGTCAAGCTATACAGGTGGTAAAGTTGGCAAAGATAGCGAAGAAACCCGTCCAGCTTGCCTGGAGCCGTGCCGATGAGTTCTTTTATGACACGTTTAGGCCCGCTGCAGTTGTTAAAATAAAGTCGGGTCTCACGGATTCAGGCAAGATAGTTTTGTGGGATTATGGCATCTACGGCATGGGTGGGCGAGGCGCTGACCTGTTCTATAACGTGCCGCATCATCGTACCACCATCAGTCGAAGGCTGCGGAATGGTGACGGAATGCATCCTTTCTCTACGGGACCCTGGCGTGCACCTGACAACAACACCAACAGCTTTGCACGAGAATCGCACATTGACGTCATGGCCGCCAGAGCAGGGATGGACCCATTGGAGTTTCGCCTAAAGAATCTTACCGACGAACGGATGCGAGGAGTCCTTAAAGCCGCAGCAAAGAAATTCGGTTGGACTCCGGCAAAGGGCCCCAGCGGCCGCGGCTTCGGCATAGCCTGCGGTTCTGATGTGAACGTACCTGTGGCTCTTATAGCGGAGGTTAAAGTCGATAAGCAAACTGGAGATGTGCAGGTTAAACGCGTAGTCTGCGCCATGGATATGGGACTCGTAATTAATCCGGAAGGAGCTAAGCTGCAAGTAGAAGGTTGTATCACGATGGGGATGGGTTACGCCTTAACCGAAGAAATCCACTTTAAGGGCGGAAAGATTCTTGATTTGAGCTTCGGCACATACGAGCTGCCTCGTTTCTCATGGGTACCGGAAATCGAAACAGTGCTGATAAAGGCGGACGATTCTCCTGCCAAAGGTGGCGGAGAGCCGGCCATTATTTGTATGGGTGGTGTTATTGCCAACGCCATTTACGATGCAACGGGCGCCAGATTATTTCAACTGCCCATGACTCCGGAACGGATAAGACAAGCTCTCTAAAGTCTGTTTACATTCGCTAATTAAACGTTAGTCTGGAATTTAGGCCAAGAGAGGGTTCGATATGAACGAGACTATTTCCTTCAAACTCAACGATAAATCGGTGAGCTTAACCACAGACAGCGAACGAACGCTTTTATGGGTTTTGCGTACTGACCTGGGTCTGACGGGGACGAAATATGGTTGTGGAAAAGCTCTTTGCGGTGCCTGCACTGTTATAGTTGACGATAGAGCCGTCCGGTCATGTGTGGTTCCGGTCAGGAGTATCAATGGCAAAAATGTTCTTACCATCAAAGGATTGGCAAAGGACGGGAAACTGCATCCAATTCAGGAAGCGTTCGTAAAGCACGATGCTCTTCAATGCGGTTTCTGCACACCGGGTATGCTCCTCAATGCTTATGGTCTGTTGTTGAGAAATCCTCAGCCTACAAAAGCAGAAATCATTCAGGGCATGGAAAATAATTTGTGCCGATGTGGGGCCCATATGCGTATCATCCAGGCTATACAGTCCGCAGCCGAAGAAATGAAAGGAGTTGAGCAGAGATGAAAGAAGATGAACATATTAAGCTCGATTTCAGTGATATAACCGCTGATCCACATCTTACGCGAAGAGAATTCCTGGAGCTTCTGGGCGGTGGAATCATAATCTTTTTCTCCATTGGAGACCTCTCAGTATTACAGGCGCGAAGACGCGGCAGAGGTTATCCTGACGACTTTAACGCTTATCTTAGAATTGGGGCCGATGGCCGAGTTACCTGCTTTACCGGCAAAGTCGAATTAGGCCAGGGTGTCATAACTTCCTTAGCACAGATGTTGGCTGATGAGCTTGATGTAACCCTGGAATCGGTCGATATGGTTATGGGAGACACCTCTGTCTGCCCGTGGGACATGGGCACCTTCGGTTCTATGAGCACCCGCTTCTTCGGCCCTCCTCTGAGGGCTGCGGGGGCGGAGGCAAGAGCTGTCTTAATAGAGTTAGCTGTTGAGCATCTCAAAATGCCCGCGGACAGGCTGGCCACAAAAAACGGTGTAATATTCGATAGGAATCAGAAACGAAAACGGGTTACGTATGCCCAATTAGCTAAAGGCAAAACTATTGCAAGAGGCGTGAAAGAGAAACCTGCCTTAAAGACGCCTTCTGAGTTTAAGGTTATTGGAAAATCTTTTTTACGCCGGGATGCTTTAGAAAAAGTTACCGGTAAGGCTAAATTTGCGGGCGATATTCGGCTACCCGATATGCTATATGCGAAGGTTTTAAGACCTCCGGCTCATGGTGCTAAATTAACCAACGTTGACACTTCTGCTGTTGAGAAGATTCCAGGTGTTCGATTGGTTAGAGACGGTGAATTGATTGCCGTGCTGCATAAGAATCCCGATGAGGCCCAAAAGGCTCTAACAAAAATCAAAGCCCAATTCGATGTGCCAAAAGCGAAAGTCGACGATGAGAATATTTTCGAGCATTTACTCAATCAAACACCGAGAAAAAACGTCGTTGACAGTGGAGGTGATATCAAGGAAGGGGAAAGACGTTCTGATATCATAATAGAGGAAAAATACTTGAACAGCTATGTCGCGCATGCACCTATGGAAACTCATACTGCTTTGGCTAAAGTTGAGGCCAATAAGGCGACCATCTGGGCATCGACTCAAACTCCTTTCCCACTCAAAGACCAGGTAGTTCGGGCACTTGGTTTCCCTTCTGAGAATGTGCGTGTTATTACTCCTTTTGTGGGAGGGGGATTTGGGGGAAAGAGCCAAAGCTCACAGGGTATAGAGGCAGCGAGGTTGGCAAAATTAACCGGAAAACCTGTCCAGGTCGCCTGGAGCCGTGCGGAAGAATTCTTTTATGATACTTTTCGACCTGCTGCAGTTGTTAAAATAAAATCAGGGATTACAGAATCAGGCAAAATTACTTTGTGGAATTATGAAGTTTATTTCGCGGGCTCAAGGGGTTCGCAGCAATTCTATGATGTGCCGCATCATTCCACGACCGCACTCGGAGAATGGAGGGGAGGTTCTTCTGGTGCACATCCCTTCGGCACCGGGCCCTGGCGCGCACCCGCCAACAATACCAATACCTTCGCCAGAGAATCACATATCGATATTATGGCTTCCAAGGCAGCAATAGACCCTGTAGAGTTCCGTCTGAATAATTTGAAGGATAAAAGGATGCGCAGGGTTCTCCAGGCCGCAGCAGAGAAGTTCGGCTGGTCCCCGGCGAAAGCGCCCAGCGGTCGTGGTCTTGGCGTGGCCTGTGGTATTGATTCGGGAACCTATGTGGCCCATATAGCGGAGGTTGAGGTTGACAGGCAAACCGGAAACGTTCAGGTAAAACGCGTAGTATGTGCTCAAGATATGGGTATAGTAGTTAATCCTGAAGGAGCTATTATACAGATTGAAGGCTGTATCACGATGGGATTAGGTTATGCGCTGACCGAAGAAATCCGCTTCAAAGGCGGGAAAATTCTTGACTCGGACTTCAGCACTTATGAACTACCTCGTTTCTCATGGCTGCCAAAAATCGAACCAGTGCTGATAAAAGCAGAAGACATTTCTCCCCAGGGAGGTGGGGAGCCGGCCATTATTTGCATGGGTGGCGTTATTGCCAACGCTATCTATGATGCAACCGGCGCAAGATTGCTTCAACTGCCCATGACCCCGGAACGAGTAAAACAAGCTCTTGCAAGCCAGACCCGACAAGCAGTTCTAACAACATAATGAGATTTATAGTCTCTTCATTGGAGTTAAACTTACTCCTCAACGACGATTCGCACTCGCTGAATAGCGTTATGGCCTGATTTGAGGAACGGACGTGGCATGGGCTGGGCAATGCCGTTGGCATCGATTGTGCGACAGCGAAGGTCGTATTGGCCTGGGTGAATTGCTTGAATCAGTGCAGCCCAATGTACGATGGTATAGGGCATTGGCCAGCGGGATGGACTACCGTTGGCAGTGTCGAACTGGCGTGGGATTACCGGCAGCTTGCCATCGGGAAGTCCTCCTCCCCAATTTTCCGGAGGCGGCAGGATATCGGCGTCTTTCCATTCGGCCTTGGTGAAGTAAGGGTCATCATTCGGAAGAGGTTCGTCTTTCGGATGCAGCCAATACTGAACCTTGCTCAGGCCGGACATCCCTACTTGTGCGACTCCTGTTATAGGTGTCGGCTGTCCGGCCTTGATCTTCTTTGGTGTGTGGATAAAGCGCGCGCAGGTCTTTATATGACTGACGGTGTCGTTATTCCAGAGAGCGTATGTGTCGTTTGCCTGGGGATTGTTGGTCAGGACGATGCGCTGAAGCCACTTTACAGACTTGTTGCCATAGGCATCAGGGACCAGCATGCGAACCGGCCCGCCTCGTTTACTTGTGAGCCATTGATTATTGAGCTTATAGCAGAGGATTACCGGCTGCTCCCCCGGCGGGTCTTCCAGCACCCGGCCGATTGGCAGGGAGCTTTGGAATCTCTGTTCCGGGTCTTCGTTGTGGTAGCCATAATAGAACACACGCCGGATATTGCCGGTCGGACGAGCCAGCCACACCACTTCCCTCAGTGGTACACCTTCCCACAGCCCCATGCCGAATGGAGTTCGGCCGTTCGTGCAGGACATCACGCTCATGAAACGCACGGCATGTGTCTTGGCGAGTTTCATCAGCCCATCGAAGTTCAGGGCCGTGTCCGAAGACTTGGAAAGCGGTCGATCCATTTTGGCGTTGCTTTCGGGGTCCGGCAGAACCTCAAGCTGCCAGGTATCGCGTACAAGTCCCACTTCACGAAGTTTTTCGAGCGGCAGCTTATGCGGTGGCGGTTTACCCCGGCCGGCATTAGCGAAATTTTCTTCTCGCGTGAGATACTCCAGTTTTGAAATGGCCTCGGCAAGAACAGGGTGGACTTCGCTCTCATGCTCCCAAGCCCAAAGTCTCGAAACATTTAGAGCGGCTATTCCCGCCGCGCCGAGTTGAAGGAAGTAACGGCGGGTTACGTCACTATGTTCTTTTGCAAATTGCTCGATATGATCCATAGTCGAAAATGCCCTGAATGATAACTTTATAAGAGGACTTTTGCTGAATGCACAATGTATAACCTTTTATCGGGAGATTTCACCACGCAGCCACTCGAGGCTTTGCTCAACATTGCCGGGCGCTGCTTCGCATTCTATGGAGAGAACGCCATCCCAGTTGATTTCCTTCAACAGTTCGATACACCCAGCTATGTTGTCGGCATTGACCCCTTCACCGATACTCACCACAGACGAGGCAATTCCTGTCTGTCCGCCCCGTACAGCCTTTGCAAGCTCTTCGCTGACATCCTTGATGTGGCAATGCGAAACTCTGTCTCGGAACCGCTGGAGAAACTTTACTGGATCTTGCCCAGCGATGAACGTGTTACCCGTATCCAAGTTCATTCTCAAGTAGGGGGAGTCAAAAAAGTTGAGGATTTGCTCCATAGTATCCGGGTTGGTCGTGTAAGGACCGTGCGGCTCGACATTGATGATAATGTCGTATTTTTCAGCCCATTCCAGCACTACACGATAGTATTGCTTTATGAGGGCCATTACTTCGTCGTCGGTGTATCCCTGCGGCTTGCGGCCGCCATCAGTGGTGTCCACGCATGGGCATCCAACCGCTTTAGCGAACTGAATAGTTCGAATGGTGTAGCCGATACCGCGATACTGACCCTCTGGACACGACATCGGGTAGGCCGCATCGAGTTGAGAGACCTTCAATCCCATCGAGTCCAGGTATCGCTTGAGTGTCACCGGATTAGAATGAAGCGGTATGTGGGGATTATACCCTAACGCCTGAATAAAGTAGTCCCCATCGATCGTGCCAAATTCCACGTACTCCATATCATGGTCCTTAGCGAACTGACAAGGGACCTCGTACGACACGTCGAAGTGTCGCCAATTATCTACATGCATACCTAATTTTATCATGGTCTTACTCCTATTAGTCTCGTTTCAGCCACGTTCTCCGGGCTTTTAAATCGTCACGCCTGTCAGACGTCCGCCCGTGGCAGATATCCGAATAATACCTAAATCACCTCTTCAATTCCAATCCATTTTGTTGACATTTGCCACATTGAATCAGCCTTGCTCCCGCTACCATCCTGATAGTGCATTGAGCTTTGTCAAAAAGGGCTTAGTTAATCCTTTTTAATTATCCGGCATTCATAAACGCCGCCTGCACTTCGCCACGGGTGCGCTTTGAACTTAACTGTCACTTTATTCTTGCCTTTGGTTAACTGCTCCGGTATATCATACATTACAGTAAAGAACTGGCTGGGGTGGTTCTGATTCAGGTGTTCACTTGCGATCTTGCTGTCGTCTACGATGATGTCAAAGTCTCGCCCCGGACCATCACTACCCCAGTACATGCAGACCAGCTTAACTGGCATATCCGGTATAACCTTCATCTCAAAGCTGAACCATCCTCCAGCTCGTGCATCGCGCCAGTGACGGTTGCGGAATAAACCCTTATACGTCTTTTCGCCATCGAAATTGTGGTCACGTTCGGCCTGCATCCGGCCAAGCACTATATGGTCGATCGTGCCGGCCTCCGCCGCTCTGATCCTGGCCTGTTCGGCCTCGAACCGCTCCTCCATCTGGGACAGGTCTTTTTGACCGAACAAATCCCAGTACACCATATACCGCTGATAGTGCATCTTATAGAAGGGAATGAGCGCGATATCCTTAGCCTCGTCACCGCCTGCAGTCTTCAGTACCGACTTGTCCATAATAAAAGTTCCCGGCTCATCGGCTGGCTCAATATAATCGTACGATTCTTTGTCATCAGTAACAATAACTGGATATGGGGATGAAGGGACATGATCAAATTTTGTACGTTTCTCTGCATGCGGGTCAATGTCCTCGATGCCATCGGTGCCCAGTGACCCCGCGAGCAGAATCGGCCCCTTAAAAAATGTTAACTTGTCTGGATTTCCAGGCATTACTTCGGTACGGAGCTTCATTGGTAGAGTAAGATGAATTTCACCGATTTCGTTCCAGGTATGTTCAATTTTCATATAATCACCAGCAGGGGCACTAACCGTATATGCTTTACCGTTAACTGTCAATTCAACATCATCGCTTGCCCAGTGTGGACGACGGATTTTCACTACCAGTTCAACGGGCTTATCGGCAATGAACTGCAGTTGAATGTTTCCATCAAGTGGATAGCGTGTCTGCTGTATTACAGTAAGGCCCTTGTCCCGATAGTTCAGTACCGACGGAATAAACAGGTTCACGTATAATGTGCTGTCGCTATAGTAGTAGATGCTGTCGCCGTACTTAACGTGGTTCTCCATACCTGTACCGGTGCAGCACCAGAATGAATCGTAAGGCGAATTGTACGTCTTGAAATGGCCAGACTTCAACGGGCAGAAATATATCATCATACCTTGCTTGGGGTCCTGCGAAGCCAGAATATGATTATACAATGCCCGTTCATAGTAGTCTGCATATGATGTCTTGGGATTCATTGCAAACAGTTGGCGTGTCAGCTTTAACATGTTGTAGGTATTGCAGGTTTCGGTTGTATGTATGCTCAAGTGTTTGCTGAATTCTTTCGGCGGGAAGAAATACTCGCCATCAGTATTGCCCCCATTAGCATACGTGCGGTTCTGCACGACCGTCTCCCAGAAAAAGGACGAAGCCGTGTTGTAATGCTCTTTGCCGGTCAGGCGATAAAGTTTTGCCAGCCCGATCAATTTTGGAATTTGCGTATTGCTGTGCAGGCCGGTCAACTTGTCTTCTTCACGAGCGAGCGGGTCAAGCACGCGGTGGTGATAGAAACGCTCTGCCAGCTTAAGGGCCTTTTCATAACCCGTTAGCGCGTAGATCTCAGCATAGGCCTCATTGATACCGCCGTGCTCGCAGTGCAGCATTTTTTCAAACTGCTCATCGCTCAAATGCCCTATCATATCCCAGGCCCAGTCGGTGGAGTTTATTAGAATATCTTTGGTCTTTTCATTTCCACAATACAAGCAGGCATCGACCAGCCCCATATAGAGTTTATGCAGGTTGTACCAGGGCACCCACAGGCCGTTGAGGTCAAAACCGGCTGTGCGGATATTACCGGCCTTAATCTCGGTGAAGACTTCCCGGCTCCGCGGAAACCCCCCGACAAAACCATTACCCCAGGCTCTCTGGCATTGAGCAAGCTCGTCAACTATATAGTTGACGAGCTCGAGCAGGCGTTTGTCACTGGTACAAGCATATAGCTTCGATATGGCCGTTAAGTAATGTCCTAAAGAATGCCCTGAGATAGTCGCTTTTTCCCAGCCGCCGTAGGCCTCTGCTTTAGACTTTAAGCCTGCAAATTCGCGATATCGTGATAGAAACCGATCCGCTTCCAGCGACAGCAAGTATTTGGCATCCAGCTCCATAGCTGACTTGAAGGGGCTATCCAAAAGGAGAACGTCACGAAGGCTAAAGGCATAGGCTTTCTGCGGCACTTTGTCTTTGATCTTAAGCGGCAAATTTGCCTGCAGTGTATCTGCCCGAACTCTGGGCTCAATGCAAATGACTATACTCGACAACCAAGAACATATCATTATTAACAAATATGCTTGCTTCTCCATTTTTGCTCCATTTCAAGAAGGTTTTTGTCTGTTCCAAAACTTAATGGATTATGTCTATTATCGCAGTTGTCTTTATTTACTTCTTATATCACATACCCCCTCAAATTGAACAGTAATTTCGTGGAGTTCCGAGGTAGCCAGTCACCTTTGGCACACTATATTAACTCCTCCACGGGCGAGTTCTCTTGACCTTGGTCAGCACCCTATTTGCAATGAGCACGTCCTCGGCGATCTCAAAATCAAACATTCCCGCCAGGATATGGTCGGCACCATTTTCAAAAGCGTACTGGAAAGCATCTGCCGGTGGTATGGCGCCCGCAGCCATGACCTTGAAGGCGATCCAGGGTTTCTCCACCCCCTTCATAAAATCGACCACCTCCTGAGGATTATTACACCAGTAACCCGGCACCTCAGAAACTACTTGCGTCAGCTCATTTGGTTTTGGTGCACTGGGATAGTTATGGTGATGGAACGTCTTGATATAAAAATCCACGTTGATTTGATTCTCCTCACACTCCATGATTACCTTGAGGTCGTGGGCTCCAACACCTGAAGGTACGCCGTAGTCCTTGGCGATTTCTACAGCCTTTGCAATCAGATCCACTTTGCCCTGAGCAACAAGGCTATCTGCATGGACGCCCCATAGATAGATTGCATCTGTACCCTCGTCAGCAAGCTGCCGAACCTGTTCGCCATAGGCTTTCAATTTCGCCTCGACCGGAGCTGTAGGACATATAATCCATTTCATCTTCCCGCCCCGTTCGTAGCGGTATTTTTTGAGTACGCTCATGATTCCGGGAGCAGTATGTATGACGAGCGTATCGACCCCGTGGGCTTCGGCGACCGCCATAGTTTCAAGTATTTTCTCCTCCGTGTTATAATGTGCTGTCAGATTATAGACGTATTTCAGGTCGCGGCTGTGGGTAAAGTGGGTGAGTAGATTGCCGCCCAGCAACAGGCGGCTGACACGAAGATTGCCAATTCTTCCCTTTGGTAACCTGGCCTTGGGTGTTAGCCGGTTCTGGGCGATGGTCGGCTGTTCTGCCGTGTCTTGGGCAAGTATCTTGCCTGCGCCCGCTTGCAGTGCTAATGCGCTGCCGGCGGAAGTTAAGAGTGACTTCTTAATAAACCTTCGACGATTCAGCTTTGAGTTCATGGTTGTCCTCCGTTCTTTGCATTGTCCTGTGGAAGCGATCTGGGGTATCACATTTAAACTGCTTGTCTGCGATATTCAACCTCAATCTCATTATTCAGAAAAAACTTAAAATATTATACCGTTTTGGGTATTTCCTTCAAACAGGTTTTCTCGTTGAACCTATATTTCCTGCTTGCCGTGAATACGGCGTTTGGCTTCAATCTATCCATCGCATTGCGGTAGAAGCGGGTTTTCCTTAGTCTGTATATTCCTGGTCTATGGGCGGGTTTCGGGTGCCCCTTCGACTTCGCTCAGGGCAGGCTTTTGTCGCTCAAATTCACCGCACCAGTGGTCGATGCCGACTTTGCTCCAATTTATCTTTAGAACGTTTGGCCTGGGGGCATATCTTCGGCATTCGCCCTGTTTTTCCAATTTTTCATTATAGAACCGGCATTTTCCACATTTTTCGTCCGGCAGCATGTATCACCTCATGTTAATTTAATTTCTTCTAATGTTCTTAGTCTAAAGGCTTTTTGCCTTCTGGTCAACATCTTGTTTTCCGCTGCGGATTTGATTGATTTTCTAATCATTTTCGTTTAATTGATATAACCCCGCCCATAGGACGGGGCTAAACATAAATGAACCCCGGCCGGTTCCAATCTCCGTATTCTTAATCAATAGGCGGGTGGTGCCATCTCACATTTTAACACTGACATAAGCCAAATCACAAACACGATAATCACCACCGCCAATATCAGCTTTAGAAATCTGGTTTCAAGTGCCTTCATAACGCAAGCCTCGCTATCAACGTATTTTAGTGCAAAAGGCATAAGTGCACAAGTGAAAAATACGCAATTCCCCCAAACCTTTATCATTTCACCGGCCGGTTGCACAGCCGTCAGAATTGAGCGATTACTTGAACAAATCAGAATGTGTACCAGTGCGTACAAATACTAATTCGTTTTCTTCGGTGCGGTAGATGAGAAGCCAATCCGGTTTTATGTGGCACTCTCTATGGTCTTTTTTGAAGGAACCTTTTAAGAAGTGGTCTTTATACTTGGGTTCAAGTTTTTCGCCGCCAGCGAGTTTATCAGCAACTCTTTTTAGCTCCTTAAGGGGCAAACCTCGTTTTTTGGCGCGTTTGTAGTCCTTTTGGAATTGCGTAGTCCAAACGATTTTCAACTGTCCAATTCCTTGAACATCTCTTCGACACTCGACGCCTCATGCAATTCTTCGCCACGCTCCGATTCCTCAATAGTTTTCATCGTCAGTTCGTTTGGAATCCTCACGTCAAAAGGAATCCCCTTGCGAAAGACGATTTGCCGAAGATACAGCGTAATTGCTTCGGTGAGCGTCATTCCGAGCTCATTTAATACACTCTGCGCCTGGGATTTCGTTTGCGCATCTATTCTTGCATGAATTGTAGCCTCACGAGCCATTGCCTTGCCCTTTACTCACCACCTAAGCCTAATGTGCCCATTGTGTAGATACTGTATATACATATAGAATACGTTTGATATCGGCTGTCGTCAAGAGAATCTCAATTATTTTTTGATATTTTTCATAATTTGCTGATATTGGGGCTATGAACGAGGATTTTTGGGGACTTTTTTGATAAACGATTAAGGATAATCAGAGCTACCAATATCAATTTTAGGAATCTGGTTCTAAGTGCCTTTTTCGCCCTCATAATGCAAATCTCCCTATCAAGGCACCATTTTAGCCATTTCCTCTCTTAGTTCAAGGGAAATTTCCTCAGTAAACCAGTAATTTCGAGTTCTGCAAAATGGACGAAGCATTCAGCATTGATTGAGTCATCGAATCCGGAGCAGAAGGCTTCGGCCTATGCAGACCCTTTACATGCAGATGTCCAAGAAGTATAATGTCTTTATAGGAAGGTTTTAGGCAGTCAAACGTATTTTGTTGTGAAAGAAGGAATTGTATTAAGGAGGTTTGCCATGAGAAAACTATCTGTCTTTTCAATCAAGCGAATTATCATAATTGTCACGGTTTTTACTATTGGTCTTTTCCTTGCCACTTCATCCATACAATCCAAGGAAAGTAGAAGTGTCCTGCAGGCCGGTACCGCGAAGGTTGATATAACACCGAAAAAACCTGTTAAAATGGCTGGCTATTCCAGCCGTACAGGCTTATCTAAGGGCGTACACGACCCTTTATCTGCCCGAGTTGTTGTATTTGGAGGGACCCCGCTCCGCGGGAACCCAAATAATGGTAAGCGGCTTGTGCTGGTTTCAACCGATTTGATAGGCTTTTATGATGGAACGGCTGAGTATATGCGAAAAGTTATTTTAGATGAGTTCCAGCTTGAGCAATCTGAACTTTTTCTCAGCGCTATACATACACACGCCGGGCCAAGTTTGACCATAAACAAGGAAAAAGGGCACCCGAATAATCTCGAATATACAGAACGCTTAAAAGTTAAGCTGATAGAAGTAATTCGCAAAGCCTTGAGTAATATGGGGCCGGTAAATATCGGTGCAGGCATCGGATATTCTCCAGTCGGTATGAATCGACGTGAATTGAAATTCGATAGCTCAGGAAACAGTTCAATAAGACTCGGACGCAATCCCTACGGCCCTACCGACAAAGAGGTTTTGGTAGTGAAAATGACAAAACCTAACGGCAGGCTAATTGCCGCACTATTTGATTATGCGAGTCACGCTACCTGCTTAGGAGGTAAAAATTATACCATCAGTGGTGATGTCCTCGGATTAGCTGAACAGTTTGTGGAGAAGATTCTTGGTGAAGATGTTATTGCTGCTGCGTTTGCAGGCGCATCCGGCAATATCGACCCGTGGTTTAGAGTGCTTCCTGCATTCAACAATGAACCGGGCTGGATTCCCGAGCCGGTACTATTAGGGACAATGTTGGGTGAGGAGGTAGTGCATACTTTCCGCGATATTGAAATCCCCGTTCCTGCTTTCGCAAGAAAGCACGGGGACGGTGGTGGCGAAATTGCGAGCGCTTTTGTAACGCTTGAGCTTCCGGGTAAACCACGAAATGAAACTGCCATTGAGAAAGATTGTCCTCCTACCCCGCTGAATTTAACTGCTGCACGGGTGGGTGATATTGCCTTTGTAGGTATTGGCTGTGAGGTGCTGACGGAAATCGGTATGGCAATTAAAGCTGCTTCACCATATAAGCATACTTTTGTGATTACGCACTGCAACGGTGCAGCCGGGTATCTTCCGCCGGAGCATCTGTACATAGAAGGAGGATACGAAATCAAAAGCAGTCGCTTCGCACCTCAAGCAGCCGATATGGTTGTCAAAAATGCCGTCAAAATGCTTCATGAACTATAACCCGGACCTCATTCGGCGTATTCGTCATTGTTGACCTTAAACCTGCAGAAGTAAGTGAACGATGAGTAAAGCAGGCCCAGCGAGTGGGGAAAGCGTAGGTCGTGCGTCAGTTCGATACGATTGTTGCGCCCCGTAATCCAAGTCAACAGACTCAAGATTTGCCTCGCCCAGGCAGCTTTGTAGGGTGGGATTTGCCCCACCAATTAAATTTACTTTGTAGGGTGGGGCTTGCCCCACCAATTAAATCTACCAACGAGGAAAGGATTTCTTTTTCTATTTAGCCCCGTCCTCTGGGCGGGGGTGCAAACGCAAGGAATGCTTTGTCCTTCCCCACCTCCGCCCTCTTTACTTCATCATTCGATATTCCTTGTTCGATACCTGTCCTCGTGAAAACGGGGATTCGATATTTCTTCTCTCCTTCCTGATTTCCTGATCATCTGATAACCTAAGCAACAATTCTCTAATTCTCTAATTCTCTAATTCACTGCCTCCTGTCTTCTTTATCCACTTGCCCCAGCCATTAATAGGTGGCTGTCCCTAGTTTTACACACCGGCTGGATTTGGCTTGTATCGGGTAGATTGGTGCAATATACACATAAAAAAGGCCCTACCATTAGGTAGAGCCAATTCGGTTTTCAAGCTGCGTCCCTGGTTAAGAAGGGATCACATTAGTCGCACATGGACCTTTTTTGCCTTGTCCGACTTCAAACTCAACCTTTTGGCCTTCATCGAGCGATGCATAGCCATTCGTTTTAATCTCCGAGTGGTGGACGAATAAATCTTCGCCGCCATCATCCGGATTAATAAAACCAAATCCCTTGCTCGAGTTGAACCATTTTACTGTACCTATACTCACTTGTACTTCTCCTTGGCCTGTTTATAGGCCGCCTAAATAGTATCTCTCACTTTTAATTTACTGGGGGGATATTCCTGAGAGATGGAAGAATACTCACCACTAAAACAACCACTATAACATGATAACCGATATGATGCAAGAAATAATTTTATTTTTTTTTGAAGAAAAACGAAATTTAGTTTTCCTGCTTATTCGCCTCCAAAACCAACATGTATTTTGACGGACCGGGTAAGAAACAACGGAAGTCATATTTTCTTCCTCAATCTCAGAAATTGCTAAACGGCACTAATAATTCCGCAGTAATTCAGCCCACCCGCTGTCCTCTATCAAAACCTATCATTATCAAGCACAACTCATCGAAAAATGTACCGTACCCCTTTAATTCCCTCATCCCTACCTTCTGTCTTCTCTAACCACTCGGCCCAGCCATTAATATGTGGACGTCCCTAGGTTTTCGAAAGACTGTCAATATCTTTGATCATTGCTCGCAGCATATCAAGGTCATTGAGCTTAGTTTTTTTGTTACCAAGGCTTTTGCGAATTTCTAGAAGTAGACTTCCCCAAAGGAGCATTATCTCTTTCGGATTTTGTTTGCCTGTGGCTTCTGCTTGATATGTATGTGACATAAGTGAATTGTATGCTCGAACGACCTCGTCAGAACCGAATAAGTTGAGATCAAATGCAGTTTTCCTGTATTGCTCTGAGGTAATAATTTGGGTTACCTTGGTTTGGCCTTTCGGGGTCAAATCAGAAAAAAGGACAATATAAGGATATAAAAAAAAGACCGACAATATCTGAAAGATAGTGGTTCGTGGCTGGTGGCCCATATTCCAGGTGCCTGCAAATATACCTTGCATGTTCATAAATGCTTGTATAAAACCTGTTTATGAAAGCCGGGGGTAAAAGATTATTTTCGTTAAAATACTCTATTGCGACCAGCCAGTTAGCAGCGCGAATAGCTACATCCATTGTGCTAACCCAATTAACTCCAAAACCAACTTTATTATTTTCTATCCAGTCAGAAATTTGATTTTGAAATTCATCGACGTATTTCCTGTTATGTGTTAATAAATATGCTTGGCCTAATACATTGAGGTGTTGGAAGCGTGACAGTTCCCAGGGTACTTTAACATCAACTCCTCTTTCCTTCCCGAAGCGAATGAATCTAAAAAATATCCTTTTATTCCACCTGTACCCACTTTTAAAATCTCTATGCCAGTCAATCGGTTCGTAGTTCATGGCTGATGAATTCTTTTTCTGATCCGTAAACGACGAACCACGGGCTGTAAGCTTAACAGGACCGCTGCCTAAAAGATCAAAAACATGGTCGCAGATTATATCTGCCTCAGCAGTTTTACTTTGGACCTTATCAGAAAACAACTCACGGAACAGCCTGGCAAGGTCTTCATGGTCACCAGTGCTCCCATCAAAAAAATACCTTTTTCGGGTAAACTCATTCCCCAATACCGGCACTGAATAAAGCATCCGATAATAAAAATATTCCCCTAAAGCGAATAGTATCTGGTATAGCTTTCCGGGAATTTTTTTGGATATGATTTCCAAAACTTTCATTTAAATTTTCTTACCAATCCTCATCAGAGTAGAAAACACGGGAGATATCTTCGACACCTTCTCTGACCCTTTTGATTTCATGTTCTGATAACCTTTTTTTCCATCTCCAAATATTTTCCCTGCTGTTGCGTCTAATACTATCACCAACAAGCGCATTTGATGAACTGGAATATGTTTCAATCGTTTTTTTGATTTTCTCTGAAAACTCAAGATTTAATCTGCTGAATAGGGATTGAAAACCCGGGACCGGGTTCCGCGAAAGATCTTCGTGTCGCACAAACATCCAATCAGGGTGTCTGGCTCGGTACTGAATAAATACATGGTATATCAGTTTCCAATATAAAATTGCCTGATCTATAATGTCATGTTCCCTTTCAGCCTGTTTTTTTATCTCCTCCTC
>Ga0209979_1001049_pt1 | contig 32385 bp, 35 predicted proteins | sample AnhtaG_FD_183114 | JGI IMG/M metagenome (GOLD analysis project Ga0209979, IMG submission 183114) | Deep subsurface microbial communities from Anholt, Denmark to uncover new lineages of life (NeLLi) - Anholt_01485 metaG (SPAdes) (version 2) | ecosystem: Environmental > Aquatic > Marine > Oceanic... | reverse complement strand
CGGTAGGCTGGGGTTTCGCCGCTCTCTCCCCTTTGGACTTGGGCTTCCTTCCCTTTACCTCAAAGGAGGGCTTATCCTCAGCTAAGCTCCTTATCGAGAAACCTCTCTCCACTTTAGGGATAGAGCCCCTTCCGGGTATGCTTCCTTTCCCAATCCCGATATCAATCCCCGCTCCTTCCACCCTTTTAAGGGGTGCTTCCCTGAGTTTCTCATCAACTGCCTTGTTGATGGCTTCAAGCCTCTCTTGGAAGGCCTCCGAATCCTCCAGCCCTTCGAGCATCCTACCCAGCCCGGGTATAACATCGCCCAGTCCACGGAGCACGCCGCCAGCCGCCCCACCCCGCTTGCGCCTTTCCAGCTGTTCTTCCAGCCTCTTTATTTTTTCCTCGAGCTCCCTTATCTTCGCTTCCCGTTCCCTCTTCTCGGCCATGATGCCCGCCTTCCCTCGTTTGTCCCCTCCGTATCCTCGGGCAGGTTTCAAAAACCTGCCCCTACATCCTCCACATCTTGACCCTTGACTTTCCCCACCCTGATCCTCAAGACACCATCTTTGCTCTCTACCTGCGCCTCCCTGGCTAACTCCAGTGGGGCAGGTAACTGGGCTATTATGGCTACATGCCCATCCTCCTCAAAGACATCTACCAGTGGCTCTCTCCTTTTCCCAAATGGTGAGCCCCCCTCCAGCCACCAGCTAAACAGGACCCTCTCCCCGGTTACCGGGTCGACCCGAGAGGTTTCAAACCTTACTATCTCCCTCCCTAAAACATCCTGAGCAGCGGGGTTTATGACTCCCCTTATTCGGGACACGAGGTCCATGTCGGAGTCTGCTTTCGTTAGCTCAACTAGCTCGCCAATGTCGGCATGCCTGTTCCACCACAGATACCACAGTATCTGACGGCTCTTCTCATCCACAATATCCAGAATTTTGCCCAAGTCGCCGTCGGTTCTCTCTTTTTGAAGAAGATCGATCCCAGCAAAGAGGCTTTCGATTTGCTCCAGAACCTCCACCTGGAGTATCTCTCTTACCCTGGAAGAACGTTGCAGGGCAAGGAAAAGGATTTGAGACATGTACTTATCGCTTGGCGCTTCCCCTTCATTCAGCCATCTGCCCACCAGGGCGGGCCTACAGCCGAGTTCCCTGGCTAACTCCCCTCTGTCCCTGTATTCTTCCCACAAAGAGGCGAGTATATCGAGTCTGAGGTTTTGCGGTATGAAAGGGGTCAGCTTTTGAACTGCTTCTTTCATCGTCTCTTCCCTAATTCCTAATCCCTGACCCTTGATCCTAAACAGCACTTCCTTTCCAGCCGCAGACATAGCACCCCTTTTCCATTAACTCTTCCCTTATCACCGGCCTGCCGCACCCCGGACATCTCGTCCTATAGCTCGTCTCAGCGGCCCTCTTGGTCTCCTGCCCGTTGGCTCTCTTTGATCTGGCGAGCTCGAGTTCCTTTTCGGTTCCCCTCCAACCGCAAACCCAGCAGCCCTGTGCCAGAATCTGCCTTATTGCCACCTTCCTTCCACAGGCAGGGCACCTCAACCAGTAGGCAGAGGCCTTTTCTTTTCTGGCCTGCTCTTTTTGTTGTCGCTTTGCCTCTTTATGGATTTCGTCCAGGAATATCTTGCCAAAAACCATTCTGTCCCCTCACTTATCGGGCTTCCAATTCCGAAGCCGCTTTAGCACGGGCAGCCTTGGCTTGGGCACTTACCCAGCCACACCACGGGCATCCCTCGCTGAGGAGTTCATCCAGGTGCACCCGCTTCTCACACTGGGGACAGTTCTCTTTGGCAACTGTAGCGTCCTTCCAGGCAGCGGTCTCGAGGTTTGTCCCCGAGGGAAACTCCAGGCCGTATTGGGCTGCCGTCTCAAAGGAAGCCAGGGCTGCCCTTATCTTAATGCCTAACAGCTCAACCCCGGCTAAAGAGACAGTGATGTCGGCGTTGATTACCAACCCTTTGTCCAGGATCCGGTCGATGACATCCGCCAGGGTTCCACTCGAATCCTTTTCCGCCGTTAACGCCATTTCCTACCCCTTTTACTCCCAAGATATTAAGATTTCTTAGCGCTCGCCATCGTCTTCCCGTACATAATCCCGGCAAGTTCGCTCAAGTGCTCTACCCCCCTGATATCATGGGGGAGTAAAGGTATGGGAACGATGGTGTGATGAGGCAGTTTTGCCTCGATTTCCCGGATATAGCGTTGCTGCTCTTTTCTCTTGGCAGCGCAGAAACCACAGTCGGTGGGCGGGATTATCATGTTGATGACTACATGGGAGCAAGGGATTCTAAGGTTGGCTAGAGATTCTGACAGGTCCTCCATCTCTGCCACCCCCATCTCCTCAGCGATGGTGATCATGACAAACTCTGTTCCTCGAGGATTGGAAAGAACCTCTAGTATCTTCCTTAAGTTTTGGGAAAGACTCAGAAGGCGCTCCGTAGCCCTGTTCAGCTTCACCATCCCTTTATACTTGATGAGCAGCCTGAAGATGCTCTTGAGCCACTCCCTCATCAGATGGGGGAGCTCCAGAAAACGAATCAGATGTCCCGAGGCTGCTGAATCGAGGGCAAAGAGGTCGTAGTCTCCTTCCTTCATGAGATCCGTAATCTTTTGCAAAGACATAAGCTCATCAAGGCCAGGGGGAGAGACGACCAAGAGCTCTTTAAGGATCTCCCGGTCAAACTTTATGTCCATGTGGCTGCCGAGAAACCTCTCAAAGGCTTCATCTATGTCATCTCGATAATCCCGCTTGAAGTCCTCCAGCATCTGGGTGCCATCAATCTCTAGGGCGTAGAGATTATCGATACCCGAAATCGGGGTGATTTGGTTTCCAATATGCTGCTGGAGGCTATCGGACAGGGCATGGGCGGGGTCGGTGGAGAAGGCGAGGACCTTCTTATCCGGCTTATGTTGGGCTAAATAGAGGGCGCTGGCAGCAGCAATTGAGGTCTTGCCCACCCCCCCCTTGCCCCCGAAGATGAGGAAGCTAAGCTCCTTCTCCAGTATATCGGAGAGCCTCCCTTTGGGCAGAGGAGGGGCCTGGGGCAAGACCTCCGCCCTGGGGGGAGGGGTGTATTCTCTCTCCCCGAAGAGTACCTGGGCATACTCGGCCAAGCTCTCCCCCCGAATCTGGTGGGGGAAGAGGGGCATCTTGACCAGATTGTAATGGGCGAACTTCTGCTCAATCTCCCGCACATACTCTTCCTTCTCCGCCCACCTTGCCGAGCAGAAGGAGCACCCCCTCTGCTCCTCGATGACCCGATTAACGATGATGCTATTGACCGCGATGTTATGCTCCTTCAACGTCTTGACGGCTCTCTCCGTTTCGGCGATGCTCATCGGCTCGGGGATGGTAACCGGAACAAACTCGGTTGCTGTGGCATGGCTCAGGAGCTGCCTCACCCTGCTGATGTCCTTTTGCTGGCTATCTATGAACTCATCACACTCGTCTCTTTTGTATCTGCCGACCATCCTTTTCATAATATAGCGATGCTTCTGCATGAGCATATCCATGAGGTGAATCCATTTCTCCATCTCCTCAGGCAGGGAAAGGAGGACCAGGGTGTGCCCGGTGGGGGCAGTATCCAGAATAATCAGGTCATATTCCCCGGCCTTAAGCAGGTCGGCGATGCGAATGATAGCCATAACCTCATCCAAGCCAGGGAGGGTTTTGTTAAAGAAGTCCTCGATATCGTCCTGGTCAAAATAGGTTCCCCGGTCGGCTATCTTCTTAATCGCCTCTCCGTGCTCGGCTTTGTACTCCTCAAACAGCTCACTAGAGTCTATTTCCAGTCCCCAGAGGTTCTCCTTTATGGGGGTAACCCTGTTGCCAATAGTGATGTCGAAGCTGTCCCCCAGGGAGTGGGCGGGGTCGGTGGACATAACAAGTATCCTCTTTTTGGGGTCGAGCTTATGGAAATGGAGGGCAGTAGCCGTAGCCGAGGTTGTCTTGCCGCTCCCCCCCTTGCCGCCGAAGATTATGAGCTTGAGTTTTGGGTTAGACAGAAAGGCAGCCATCATACTGCTCCTTGAACCCCGCGTTGGCGACCCTCCTCCAACCTTTCCATCAGGGCAGCCTCCGCTTTCAGATACTCCTCCTCGGTTAGCTCATCCATCTCCAACCTCATCTGGAGTTCCAGAAGCTGCTGCTTTATCCTGTCCTCCCCGTAGTATTCCTCCTCAGCCATATCACGAATCTTCCCGGCAATGCCCCGAAGACTCTTGAGGAATACATACGTCAGCAACATAGGTATCTTATCTCTCCCAGTGGATTACTATATTGACGAAGTTGAAGGGCGGGGCAGGACCAACATAGGTTATCTTCGCCCTCTGGGCATAGCTCATCCTCAGGGTTTCAATCTCATCGTCAAACTCTTTCCCCCAGCCTTTATCAACCAGGAAGGCGGCATTGAGGAACATCCTATCGCCGAAGGGCTTATTGACCTTGGAATCGACGGCGATCTTGGTTAGGGGCTGCAATATTGAGGCTGCTTCCTTCTCTTTCTTCTCCTCCAAAGCCTCCTTGACCAGCTCCCCCACCCGAATCATGCTGTCTCGAGTTGGCTTGCGGGCAGCCCTGTTTCTCAACGCTCTAATGTCGCCTCTTTCCTCTACGATCTCGGCGAAGATAGCATCCATATCAAGCCACAGTGCCTTCACTCCTAGCTCGACCTTGTTGTCCATATCGTGGAGCAGGTCTTTGAATTCACGGTCTCTCTTGCGCAGAACGTCCCGCACTTCCTGAGCGCTACCGGCGACTGTGCCGAACCTCACCGGAAGGACGGTGTTTCCCTCGCTCATCACCTTCTCAATGGCCTTCTCATGGGCGATGGTATTCTCCCTGGTGGTAGCATACTCCTTTATCGGGGCATCGCTGATGACCGCACTGAGGTCATTGTAGGAGATGGTGGTAACCGGATCGCCTCTCCCGCCGATGCCAAGAGAGCCGAAGTTCCTTCCCGTATTGTCTGCGACAATGCAGTAGAGGTACTTACCTTCCTCAGCCACTTCAGCTACTCCCTTCTTCCGATTCCGACTAAATCTACCTTAACGAAGTCCCCGGCATCTTTTTCTCGAAAAGAGCACCCCTCTCCCCAGCAGTATTCAGTGAGAAGCTCGTAGGCCCAGGATACATCCTCAAACCTCTTTCTGATTGCAGCATCGCCCGGGTGCTTGTCGGGATGATATTCTGAGGACAGATTCCAGTAAGCCTCCTTGATCTGGGACAGCGTAGCCTCCTGGCTCAAACCCAGTATCTCTCTCGCCCTTCCAATCTCTCCAAACTCAGCCTTTTTAACCTCAACGGTGCTGAAGCTGTAGGGTGGTAGAGGCCCCACCTGTCTGAAGTTCAATCTGCCATCATATTTACGGTCTATCTCATCAAGCCTCCGGTCAAGGGCCTCCTGATTGGCTTTTTGGATCAAGAAAGCGGTGTTAACGATCATTGTGGCATCCAGGGTATCGTGGAGGCGGAAATCCTCAGAGACTTCGGCGAGGGCGCCGATTATCTCTGGAGCAAGCGTCTCTTTCCTGTTGCTCAGAAAGCCTTCAACCATTTGGCCCAGCTTCACCTTGTCTTCCGCTGATGGCTGGGGTCCGATGCTTTGCTTGAATCTTATGATTTCCTCCTCCTGCGAGATGTCCTTGAACACGGAGTCCTTATTCCAGGTAGCAACCACATCGAATTCTACCTTGCCCGCCATGGCTTCGAGGGCATCTTTGAACTTGGGATAACCCTTTTCCAGAATCTCTTTCACCTCTTCAGCGCTGCCGACAGTGGTCCCGAACTTGAGGGGAATAATAGTATGCTCTTTCATCACCTTCTCAATGACGGATTGGTGGGCAAAGAGGTAGCGCACTATCTCCTCCTTGGGGAGAGTAGTGAGCGCAGCGGGTAACGAATCGCTTACCACCGCTGCCACGTCCAGGTAGATGATGGTATAGACTTCATCCCCACCACCGATCCCGATGGGGCCGAAGTTTTTCCCCTTCTCGGTTTGAATCACGCCGTAGATATAGTTACTCACCTCTGTCCTCCCCCGGTATCCATTCTCATACCCTGACTCTGGTCACGAAACCGGTGCCTTTACATCTAATGCAGTAGAGGGGGCTCCCCGGCTTTCTTCCCCCTCCGCGGCAAGCAGGACACTGCCTGGCCGGCTCTATTACGGTGACCATACCCTTACCCTTGCACACAGGGCAGGTAGCCAGACTGCCCCGCTTTGATTGCCCCGTCCCGCCGCAGAAGCCACAGGTTCTCGTCGGCTCCTCCACCTCTACCTTTCGCCTGCCAGAACACACCGGGCATGTGAACTCATAGGTAGGTTCTCCGCGAAGGGCACCGCCGACCCCTTTTTCAAGATAGCTGCGTTTCCCTTTCCCCTTGCAATAGACGCATTGAACCACCTGCTTTGCCATTTTTCCTACCTGCCCCTTACCGCTTCTTCCCCCTTGGCGGTGATAACACACATCCCAGAGGTGAGGTAATCGATATAATCGGCTTTCCCCAGGCCACGGCAGATGGTGTTCATGTAGGAGCTGTTGCGACCCATTCTGCGAGCCAGCGCTTTCACATCGATCCTCCCTCCAGCCTCACTGATCTTTTTCAGGGCCTCTGCTTCAGTACCGCTTGGCATGTTCTCCCTCCTTGGTCATAAGATTTTGCTCCTGAAGATACTCTTCCAGGTCCTCTGGAGTTACCCGGATATAGTTTTTCAGATTGAGCTGGTCATCCAGCTCGGCATGGTACAAGCCAAGCAACTCGCCCCACCCCCAGCGAAGCATAAACGGGCTTCTTTCCAAAGCGATGACGATTAAATTCCAGCCATCCTGGGGCACCTTGTCCACCAGGCAGCTAACCCGGCCGACAGTCCAGAATTCATCCCTCTTTGACTCATCGAAAAACTCATCCCTGGCCATGAATTGGACGAGCTTCTGCAGCATTCCCGTTTCTCGCAGGATAAGCCTTCTCTTCTCTTCCTCCCTCTCCTTCCACCGGGCCGCTTCCTGCTCCAGGGCGACAGCGCGAGGATTGGTCAGTGGCCTCCCAAAGGCCAGCGCCTTCTCCCTGGCTACTGCCTTCCTCAACATAACAGCCAGGGTGGCTGAATTCAGTCTTCTCCCTTCCTTCCTGCTCTGCGGCCGATTCCTCGCCGCCCACCGGGCCAGCCTCTGCTGCAGCCAGCCAGCTATCCCCAAGTCCTGAGGCTGCTCCTGTACTCTTGCCTCTGTTTTGACGTTCCTTAGCGGAATGACCTCTATAGAAGGCGCAGCCTCTTGCTTCATGCTCTTTTTGAATTCGTCCTCCGTTTTCACGTCCCGCATCCGTGCAACTTCCATAGAAGGGGCAGCCTTCTCCCTTTGCTCCTGCCTCTTTTTGAGCTCCTCCTCAGCTTCCTTCCCCTGCCAGGCTTGGGCGGCTCGCTGCAGAGCCTCTAGTCGTGGGGCTCGCCTCTTCCTCCCCTGAATTCTGGCTAGCTCCTCGGCCATCTCTTTTCTCGCCAGCTCATGGGTGGCCATACGTCCCCTGAATCTGGGCTTCTCCTCTTCCCTCCTCAATTCCGCCGCAGATGCAGTTTCCCACTCCATTGCTGTTCCCCCTTAACGGTAACCACACCGCTGCCCTTGCAGGCGCGGCAGGGCGGTTTCCTTCCGAGTTCCTTGCCTTTACCCTGGCAACTGGGGCAGGTATCAACCGGCTCAACAACAGGGACTATCCCCTTGCCTTTACATACCGGGCAGGTGACCCTCGATGCACGTTCCGATGTTCCCCTCCCGTTACAGAAAGGGCATCTCACCGCCGGGCCTTGAACGATGATGTCACCTTCACCCTTGCATATGTGGCATTTCGAGCCCCTGGTGTTGGGGATTAGCCCGGTCCCTTTGCAGTAGGCACACCTCAGGGCGCCGCCCCTGAGTATCTGGCCGGCTCTCGGTCTCCCCCGATGGCTATAAGGCTCCCACTCCATTTCTATACGCCCCTCAGTAGTCTATGCTCATTACCTTCCAGTCCTTCTTTGGAGTTTTCCTGCCGGCTATCTCTATCCGCTTTCCTGTATCTCGCTGGGGTGACAAGCTCTCCAGCTTTTCTATCCTTTCCCGGATGGATTGCAGGCGCTTGTTAGATACTTCACTCCTCTTCCCCGAGTGACACATTTCCTTTTCCAGCCGCGCTTTTTCTTTATGCAGCATGTACAAGTCCAGGTAGCTATCATCTCCATGTCGAGGTATGGACCGTATGCCCCGACCCCTCATCGTCTTGATGCTATCCACACCACGAGGCGCTCCGGTGGCTTTCATGACAGATTTCCTCCTGCCAGAATCTATCTGATGTTTTCCCTTTGGGAGATTATCAGGTTCTTGGCTTTGCCGGCTCCGGTGAGCTTGATTTCCACAAGCTGCCCTGATTTGAGCTTGGCCTGGGTGCGGATATTGGCCGGGATGGGGATCTTCCCCTGGTCATCAACCTTGGAGAAGGCACGGACTAAGGTCATGTGAACACCTCCGTTAACGGTATTTGGCGACCAGCTCCCTGACCGCCTCTTTGACCTTCTCTTGACTGCTCTTGCTGCCCACCCGGCTCGTCTCCGAGGCCAGGATATCCTGGCACATCTGCGCGAAGAGCCCGTTTTTGGCGCTGGCAGGGATACCTTTGAGCTTCAGCGACTTGGCGATCATGATGCAGCCGCGGACGGTGGGGGCAAACTCGCATTTCCCCGATTGCCTCAGATCCCGAACAATGTTTACGATCTTCTCCGCCTCACGCCGGGATATGCCTGACTTGGCCTCGGTGATGGCGATCTCGGTTTCCTTGTCAAAGAAATCGAGGTCAATGGTTACCATGCGGTCGCGGAGGGCATCCTGACTTCGATAAACCCCGGCATACTCCTCGGGATTGGAGGTGAACAGGGCGGTGAAATCGGGGTGGACCTTGAGGTAGCTCTCCTCCACCCCCCTCGAGGTGGGCAGGTCCATCATCTTCTCCTGAAGCACGGAGAGGAGCACGTTGTTTGCCTCGGGGCGGGACCTGGTGAACTCATCGTAGATGAGGGTAAACCCATAGCGGCAGGCTACGGTGAGTCGGTCATCGATCCATTTCTTGCTCATGTCCTCCTCGGTCTTGAGCACCGAGTGGATGAAGTTGTCGATAACCTTCCTGCGGTGGTAGCCATGTTCTCCACCCACCAGGTCCGAGGTGCTGAACTCCTCATCACCGTGAATCATCACCACCGGCCGCCCGATCTTGGAGGCCACATGCATGGCCAGGGTTGTTTTTCCCGTTCCCGTTGTCCCCCTGAAGTGGACGGGAAATCCGGCGGCGACATAGGTCAGGGCGCGGTCAGTTATGTCACTTACCACCTTGGTCTCGACGAAATTCTGGAGCGGCCTCGGCTCCAGGACGGTGGTCATCTCCTGTACCGTTGTCATACTTAATCGCCTCCTTTCAATCTGTTGGCAGCTATGAAGCCCCTGCCCTTGCACTTGAAGCAGGGGCCAGTCAAGTACCCACGGGATTTGCCCCTGCCCCCGCACTCCGGGCAGACCTCTCTCTCCCCCTCAGGGGGTGCGGGGACAACCCCCTTGCCATTGCACACAGTGCAGGTCAATCTACGGGATGGTTGCACACCGCTCCCGTGACAAAAAGCGCACCTGACTACCGGTTCAATGACGGTGACCTTGCCCCTTCCCCCGCATACCTGACAGGCAGCAAGAATAGACAGGAGCCCAAAGGGGTCCTTCCCCGTTCCATGACAGAAGCCACACTGGACGCTAGCTGGGGCTCTACTCTTTTCCATTATCTCTGCTTCAGCCATATTGCAACCTCCCTCCTGATCGCCGGGCGCGAAGGTAAGACCTGCTGCAGTCTGCATTGAAGAATCTTTTTTCTATGGTCTTTGGGCTGGGAAGTAGAGCAGGCCCTCTTTCCTGATCTTGCCCTCGTCAAGCAGCATCCGGGTGATATTGCCCAGCTTCACCCTTGCCTCTCCCGTAGCTTCTGTCATCTCAATGAGCTTTATTCCCTCCGCGTGCTCCATGATCAAGTCCAGTATCCTGTTCTGCAGCTCGCCCTTTTCCTCCGGGGCTACCTTTTCCACTGGCACCTCTTCCTCTACTGCTTCAGCGACGGGTGGCCTAGCCGGACGAGGCGCTGCCGCCATGCCCCTCTTGGCCTGCATGGTAGCCACCAGGTCTCGCCAGGCGGCCGCGGTATCAGCCGAATCCCTCCTGAAGCCTTCTACAAGGTCTCCGGCCTCAGAGCGGATGCTGATGACCTCGTCTGCCCTCTCCTTTGCCTCGGCACCGAAGCGGTCAAGCAGGCCGGAGACCTCGGACTGCCTCTGCCTTATCTCAGCCTGAGTCTGAGTCTTCCTCTGCGACTCATCGCTGGCCAGCTTTGCCCTCAGCTCCTGGCTCATCGCCTGGTGCTGCTTATCGAAGTCATCAAGCAAGCTGGAGACCTCGGACTCCATCTGGCGTATCTCTGCCTGATCCCGACTCTTCCTTTCCGCTTCAGCCGTGGCCAGCTCTGGCCTCACCTTGGCCAGCTCCGCCCGCAGCTCCTGGCTCATCGCCTGGTGCTGCTTATCGAAGCCATCAAGCAAGCTGGAGACCTCGGACTCCATCTGGCGTATCTCCGCCTGATCCTCACTCCTCCTCTCCGCCTCAGCCGTGGCCAGCTCCGGCCTCACCTTGGCCAGCTCCGCCCGCAGCTCCTGGCTCATCGCCTGGTGCTGCTTATCGAAGCCATCAAGCAAGCTGGAGACCTCGGACTTTCTCTCGCTTATCTCTGCCTGGGTCTGACTCCTCCTCTCCTTCTCAGCTTTGGCCAGCTCTGCCGTCAACCTCTTGCCCATCGCCTGATGCTCTTTGTCAAAGCGATTAAGCAAACGAGCCGTCTCCTTCCCTATCTCGGCTATCCGCCTGGTCCTCTCCTCATGCGCTTGCGCCATATCCTGGGTTAGACTTCTGAGTGCATCTGCGTTGGACATTTCCAACCCCTCCTTTGATATTTGATTAAGCCCTGGTAGAGCTAATCACCTTGTGCCACTGGGTAGCCACCTCCTCATCAACACCCCACAACTCGTCCAGCATCTTACCTACTTCATCCTGTCTCCCTCCCTGCCTGAGCTGGATAGCCTTTATCATGGCTTTGAAGTCCTCTATGCGAACCCGCTCCCCCTTGTGGAGAAGCCTCCGCAGGCCAATGTTCATCTCTTCGTGCTCCAGGTGCAGCTCTCTCAACATTCTGCTGAGGTCTCCTTGCGCCCCCTTCTGCCGGGTGAGGATGCCCTGGCTCAGGGCCTTGAATTCCTCCAGCCCGATATCGCCATTGGTGATGACCTTCCTCAGCCAGGCTACCAGCTCCCCTTGCTCCTTGAGGAAACGGTCGAGAGCATGGGCAACTCTCTCCTCTTTTTCCCTGCGCCGAGTCCGTATTTCCGCCAACAATGTATCGAAGTCCTTCCTTCGCAAAGACTCAGCGCGAGCCAGGAGGTCACGCAGCTCCATGACCCTCTCTTCCTGCTCGAGGTCAAACCGTTTCAGAAGCTCCACTGTTTGCCTCATCAGGGCGCCAACTGTGATTACGCGCGTCTCATATGAATCGACGACACTCTCTATAGGGCTTCCCATCGTTCAGTCCCCTTTAACAAAGTCTGAGGGCAATCTACCCCGGCCTTAAGATCAGGAGAATCATAATGCCTTAAGAATTGCCCTCTTCTGGTAACTCGGAGTGACTTGGCATGCTTCAGGCTGCTATGTAAGTCCTTCTCTGCGATATAGAGGGGCATTTTGCCTTCGGAGGGGTTGCGCCTCTATACCTAAAGGATGCCTTCCTGACCTCTTCCGTTTTACCGTGTGGTCATGACCTAGGCTGCCTGCGCCGTGAGACCAATCGCCTCAGCGTATTTGAGGAAGGTCTCAACGGAAGCAACCGTTACCCTGGCCTCGATGGTGAGCAGCTCGATGCCTACCAGTGACACTCTCACCCAGGCGTCAACCACTATGCCCTTGTCCAGGATTCGGTCAATAACCTCAACCAGTGTATCGGAAGCCATTGACTTCTCTACCGCCATCTAAATCACCTCCTTTCATTTCGGTTTTGCTACACGCTGGCCTCTGACGTGCCTAGCTCCGGGTATCTGTGCCAGCTCTCCCTGGCCTCGTCTTTCTCCGCTTCACTTTCGTATCGTACCAACGCCTGAGCATCGGTGTTTACCGTGATAAAGTCGATCTCCGGAGTCTTCTCTTCAATAACGCGATCGACAGCATTAGAGCCGCCACCAAGATCCCGTAAACATATTTGCCCTTGGTAAACATCTTTTCCCTTCGCTTGCTTGTCATTTTGCTAGCATCTGCTCAGCTTGTTGCTTGATGAGCAGCACTATTTCCTCAGCCTCCGCCTTCTCCCTTTGCTCCGATGCAATGCCATGTTATAGGGTGGGTAGGCTAGTCCATCGGTCGCATTCGGGATTCTGAGGATTTGCCTATCCATCCCTCTATCGCCCACTTCACGAACTCCCGCAGGGCAATATAGATGTCAGCTATCATGGCTTGTCCTTCGATGTGACACCGCATCAGTCTAGCACTTTAAGATGAAAGTCCTGTTAAGGATATGAAGAGAAAATGAAGAATGTCTTACGATAATCTTACAATTCTCGTCGCCCCTGGAGATATCCTGTGCCCCCTCTCTTGCTGTGGCGAGCACTGTCATTCTTGCTCCCATGTTATCGCTGCTTAACATAGCTAATCAATATCCCATTTGTGCTTTTTGTGCGGGAAAATGGTACCTGTTACCACCGAAGCGAAGCAGTGTCGACCGTTTGCCCCGTCTGTTGCGCTCTGACGATGTATCCCTGCTTGCCTCAGGGCTTGTCCCAGCTACACATTGAAACCCTTCAACCCGTTAGAAGGCTCCTGTCGGTACTAAGAGCACCTTCGGGCTTCCCCAAAGGTGCTTACCTCTTGGCGGCACCCTAACTGCCGCAGCTTCTTCAGCTTTGGACTCGGTGCTTTGCGACCTCCCCCTTTCGGGCGAGTTTGCCCTTTTCGCCAATCTTTATGAACACTTGCGAAATCCGACGCTGAGTAAGTATACGGACATTAGAATTACAAAACCCATTAAGGATATTAAGACGGAATTACAAAGGGCTTACGGACGGATAAAGATTTGGAGAGAATGAATAGGCGAGGGCATGGGAGGGCAGTTGAATATTGCGAGCCGATCATACTTCCTCTATGGCGTGTGTTTCATGGGTACTATTCCGATCAGGTTTACCTGGATTTGCCAGGAAGTATCCTATGCCTGGTTTGGTGAGAATAAGCTGTGGGTGGCTGGGGTCTGCTTCCACTTTCTCCCGCAGGCGCCTGATATGCATCCTGAGACTATCCGTAGCCTCGGGACAATCATCACCCCATACGGCATGGGCAAGGCCGGAGTAGGTCGCCACACGACCTGCCTTTCTCATCAAGTAATGAACGATACGAGCTTGGATTCCAGTGAGGTTTAGCTCCTTTTCCCCGTTCAGCAGCTGGCCTGTGGAGGGATTAAAGCTCAGTGGGCCGAAGGAGAGGGGTGACTTTCCACCAAAACGGTTTCTATCACGTATCCTGGCCTTTACCCGTGCCACGAGTTCGAGCTGTCCGCAGGGCTTGACTATGTAATCGTCCGCTCCCCACTCCAGCCCCTGAACCATATCGGCCTCCTCCGCCTTAACGGTGAGGACAACAATGGGTACGGGGGACGAGAGGCGTAGCCGCTCTAGCACCTCGAAGCCGCTTATATCGGGAAGACCCAGATCAAGGATGATGACATCGAGGGCTTCACTCTCCGCCAGCTGTATCCCTTTCTTTCCCAGGTGAGTGGATACTATTTGAGCCTCAGGCCAGGGTTTCTGGAGAGCTATGGAAACAGACTCAACGGTCTCCGGGTCATCTTCAATAACCAGTGCCTTCACAATCCTCGTCCCAATCAAGGTTCTCCCTAGTACTGATCGTGGGCTTGTAGGTGCAATGAGCTCTCGACAGACACCACGATGTTCTCGCCTTCTTGGCCAAATACGAATTATCGTTGGTGCCACAATGAGCATAGTGCACAACGAACCGGTTTTGCTGGCCCAGCTCATCACGCAACGCGGGGCCTTCTTTTGATAATGTACACAATCGTATACGGTCGCATACAAGTATACACACGGAGGATTAAGAAAGGATTACGGATATAAAGGGGCAATTACAAAGACAATACAAGTAGATTACAATCTAGGTCTGCAGCGTGGCTGTTTGTAGCAGCATCGTAAAGCGACTAGCATGCCTTTTCTGCTTGGAGAGGACTTGTGGAGAGCAATTGACCTTTTGGGAATACATGCAACAATTGCGAGGAATGTGCAATAGCCTCGGTCAATGATGTCTTCTTTGTACCATAGGAGAGCAACTAGGCAAAACGCTATGAAGTGCAATTTCGGCGGAGTGTTGACATTTCTGCGGTGACTGCTCTATCCTCAACACAAGAATGGAGGTGGACCAATGCAAGCATATTGTATGAAGTGCCGCGCCAAAAGGGAGATGAAGGATACGAAGGCGATAACGATGAAAAACAAGAAACCGGCCACACAGGGCGTCTGCCCGGTATGCGGTACCAAGATGTTCAGAATAGGGAAGAGTTGAAGCTGGGCCAGGCTCCATGTGATCGATCTGTGGCATCTGATTACTCTTTCAACCACGCAGTGCCACACTCCATCTTTGCGCTATTGACGCAAGCATGCTAATACGCTATTCTTGTATCTGAAATAGACGATAGTCGCAGACACCAAACTACTCGACACAGTATCGGAACTTTGGGCTGTTTCAGGGCACAGAAAATGGTTGCTTTGCAGTGCGACTGATATTAGAATTTGGCCAAAGACAAGGCACAAAGCTGAAGGTTACTCTAGCTTGACCGTTAGAGCGGTAAACATATATAATGTGAACCAAGAGCGGAGCTAGAGGTGCTGAGACTTGGCGTAAGCTGATAAAAAGACCTCTTGCTTTGGCGGATTTTCGGCGGGATTGCGGGACAGATTAGCTTCGATTTGGGGCGGTTAGCTCAGTGGTGAGAGCGCTTGCTTCACACGCAAGAGGTCACTGGTTCAAGTCCAGTACCGCCCAGTGTAACCCCTGGCGCAGGTCAGGAGTCCGGTAATCACATTCCTTCATTTCGGCACCGCTGACCTTAACTTGCCAGCTCGTCGAGCATGGTATCATACCAATTGATAGCCTCCTGGGCTTCGGGCACGCCTTCGGAAGTCACTCCGAATTCTTGTTCCCAGGCCTTCCCTTTGGCGATCGCTTTGAACCGTTCGAATCCCTCCTTTGCCCTCTTGGCTATGATGGCCAACCTGGTGCCGCCGAGCAGGAGACAGAGGTCAATGCGGTCTGCTCTACTGCTGGAGTGCGAAAGCTGGAGAACGCTTCCCTTAAGGCGAGGAAAGTTGTCCTTATTCCACTTGTTGAGTTCAGCATTTATTGTCTCCGCTTGCAGGGATGCAGCCAGTCTTTCGGGCACTTGTACTAATAGGTGGGATAGCATGATGGACTCTTTGTCCACTTGTGCCAACGGGCTCGACAATGCGCTCTCCAGAATGTTGGCCAGCCCGCCGAAGATCTCCATGCTGCGACCCACTGCCATACAGGGGACAAAAGCATGTATGCCCATTGAGCGGCTCATCTTGGCCAGGTAGCCAGGGTCTACCTGGCTGGAGTTTCTGTCGCCGATGGCACCTACCAGCATTCCCACCATATAGGATAGAAGGGACTCCCTGGCTATTTCCTCCCCCATGCTACCCACGCCTCTAACCTTCATTAGCCGATCATGGTCCACGAGGAGGATCATGTCCGCAAGCGGCCCTTGATCGGCCTTGATGAAGCGAGACAGTGAGCAGAATGCGTTGAAATGTGCGCTATCGGGCTCATGGGCAGCGGGCATCATGGCAATGACCAAGCTCCTGCAGTGAGGGTTAAGAGCATTGGCCCGCTGGAGTGTATAGGGACTGGCACCACTGCCGGTACCCCCACCTAATGCTGAAAGCAGGAAAATGGTCTGCTTTTTGGTCGAGGCTCTGATGCCGGACCGGAGCAAGCGGTCGTCTAGAGTCGGGTCATTGCTGGCTAAGCGTTCGCCCAGGCCATAGTAACCCACCTGCCTGCTCACTGACATGGGAAGGAGGTGCAGCGATAGTGATGGGGATGTGTATTCCTGGTTTGAGGGCAGCTCGGTCCGCAGGTCAGCAAACTGCTGACTCTCACCAGACGACTCGATCAGGAGGAACTCCGAGCTTTTCAGACTCTTACCCCAGGATCGGTAGAAGTCATGGACGAGTTTGCAGCCCTGATCTCCAATTCCCAGGAAAACATTTTCCTTGGCAAATCTGATATGCTGCTCCCCCTCAGCCAGTGTTCTGAGGAGAAGCTCAAGCTCCATATCATAATCTATAATGGGTAGGCCACAGATACCGCACCACGCCGAGCCCTCGGGATTCTGGTGGTTGTTCGGGCAACTAATGACTTTATTCTCAGAGCCACGGCTAATCATCTAAGCAATCCCTGCGTTCATTTTCAGCGAGTTTTCAAGGTTCTGTGCTGCTGCCTCTACAGAGCTGATAGTGCTGGTAGCTTCCTCTTCTCTGGATGATCTTCCAAGCTGGGACTCCATAGGGATTTTGTCCGCCAGGATAGATGAAAACCTGGCCAATCGAGGTAGAGAGTCCTCGATCCTTTTGTTCTCGCCCAACTGTTGCCATAAAGATAGGAGCTTGTACCTGCCAGCGAAGAGGAAAATGTATCGAATATCTCGCCAATTCAGCCCGGGCGAATTCTGTAGGGACAATTCCTCCCACTCCCCGGCAGGGGGAAGCTCGTTGTGCAATGAAGTGCCTATGGCCTTCAGGGTGGCTGTCACCTTTCTCAATACCAGAGGAGCGTCACGAGAGATGACTGCCTCGATAAGCGTGTGCACCAAGTCGGAGATATCCATTGCGCCGTCTACGGCTAGGGCATTTGCTGTTTCTCTAGCTTCAGAGAGAGAGGCATCCACGGCTCCCCAATCTTCACGAGTGAGTTCTCGAACGATTTGCACTAGCAACCCCACCAGGACCCATACGTGGTAGGCGGTTTTCCAGAGGAAGGCCTGATAGCAAGCCCTTTGCTCCTGCAGTTCGGCTTCATATCTCAATGACTCGAGTACGTTGTCTAGAGATCGGAATAGGTCGTTGGCGGCATCGCTTCTGGGCAGATGCAGCTTGCTGACCACAGGTTCACCACTTTCATTTAGCCATTCCAGGACAAGGGTATATGATGCTTCGTCAACTTCGGCTAAGCGGACCCTGGAAAGGTCCACGGAGAACTCCACACGGGCTGGGGAGAAGAGGCCGCTCTTATTCCCAAACTCTATCCGCTTGTTGGTGAGTGAGAGCTTGCCCTTGCCTACATTTTCCAATGTCACACTCTTAAGCTGGGCAAGCAGTTTCTCCTCTTCAAGGGCAGCCGTCATCTCATCATGATCAGTGCTCACTGCGATGTCTCATCTTGGCTTGTTTTCTTACCGGAGCTGTGCTTGAGGGTTCCTGGTTTGGGGTCAAATGTGACCTCGTCGTAATTCATAGCTGCATACATTTTCAGATATTCCAGAGCATACTTAGGCTTTACTGGAAGCTCGGAGCTGCCCACTACCACGTTTGTTCTCAGCGACTCTTGGAGTATATACTCTATGTTAGGGTAGTTAATAAGTAACTCGCTGGCTTGACTATATTGTTTGATTACTTTTGCCTGCTGCTCTACTGCTTGCACTGCCTTCTCAATGACGCTGAATCGGCTGCTCATGGTGGGTTCAAGGAGTAACGATTCGATTGAGCCCAGAAGCTGTTGCACCTCGCCGGAAGCGTGGTTATTCTTCCCCCAGTTATATTTCGGTGGGCATCTCCGGTCGTTGTCTGCCGCAATTGTGGTGATCCTGTGTCTAAGCTCACTAACCGTATTCCTGGCCAAGTCAGCCAGCCTGCGGCTCTGTTCAACTAAGCTGATAATGTCAGCAAGAGTTCTGGAGCCCTGCACTGATGTGGCTATTGCTTCCAGTTCATCGATAGTGCCGTAGCATTTGCTCACCGAGCCCGAATCCCCGATCGATTCAAACACCGGTATCAGACGGGAGGTCATAACCTGCTTAAAGTTGCTGGTCATAGCGATGACCCTGCCAGCAAGATCAACGATGGAGTTCTCGATCCTGCCATCGATGATCTGCAGGTCCTCCGAGATAGTTCGCGCTGCCTCTTCGAACCTGCCTTGATCGAGGAAACCATGGGCGATGTCAGTTGTGGTCAGCGAGAACTCGGGGTCGATCTCATCTTTGATGGTGTTGGCCACCATGTCCCCGGCTGCGACTAACTTGCCTGCGAGTTCCCGAAAGGCGCTGTTTAGCCTTTCCTGTTCTACAAGAGCATTGTCATAGTCCTGCTCTTCTGACGAAGGTGGCGGCGTCTGAATGACATCCTGGATAGCGGGAATGCCAAGGGCAAGGGCTTCATCAACTATGGCCTGGTAACTGTGTCTGGAATCAAGCAGATGGTCAAAGAGTTTCGTCTCGAGTTGGTATCGGAGGTTGTAGAGCTGCGATCGCATATCGAAGAATTCTCTGCAGCTCATCTGCAGTCTCGTAAGTCCCAGAGCGTCCACGCTTTCGAGTGTGAGCGCTACTTTCTCTTCGCATTGGGCGATGGTAGCCTTTTCATCCCCCAGGTCCCTGTTATGGCACACTGAGACTACCTGCTCCAGCTGCTTCCTGGTATCGTCCAGAAGGTCATAAAGGTCCAGCGAAAGGACAGCCAAATCGCTTTTAAGCTTTACTCTTAGATTGCGGCGGCGCAACCATTCCTCCACAACGAAGGCTACGCTGCCCAAACCAAGCATGATACCGGTTAGAATGGCGATGTTGTCCCACCTGTCAAATCCGGTGTGGTAGCCCAAAGGCTTCTGCAAAAGCTGCAAGGGCACCAAGAACACTAGCTCGATGGCTAGCAGCAAAAGCAGTGGTGTCAGTCCGCGGAGCAGGATTCCAGCTTCCTTTATCCGTTGTGACGGATTGATTATCGCTGGGGTAACTACAGTGGCCATCAACATTGTTAGAACCAGAGCGATTCCACCCCACCCCTCAATGAAATAGGCGGATGAGCCGCTAAACCCGCTGAAGTCGTTGTTGATCTGCCCCTCGAAGGCGGCCTTCAGTGAACCCAAGTCAAAGACGTTCAAGGCTGGTTGCAGAGGATAGTCAGCGGTAGCAAAGAGGGGGACAGTCTGGCCCTGAGCGACGGTGGTTGATGCCACGAAGAGGAAGGGCAGGTAGAAAAGCAAGAACATGAATAGCCCCCACCCCGCGCCGGCGATTGATCCTCTTAGCCGAAGCAGGGTGATACCTGCAAGCAGGGGCAAGGCGAGAAAAAAGTAGTTGGTCAGCATGAGCGCACCAGCTGCTGCGCCTACGGCGCTGCCCAAGGATGCGCCGGGCAACCTGCTGAGGCCGAACGGAAGCACCACTGCCACCGTGACCATAATTGCCAGTGCCCATATCGTCACCCCTAGTTGGTATGAATAGGCGGGTGCTGCGAAAAGCAGCATTATCGAAAGGGCGACGGCAGGCCAGCGATAGGCGATGACCGCGAACAGCAATGCCAGGAAAACCGACATCGCTGTGGGATAAAAGGGGAGTAGAAGGTAAACAATAAGGGAAGATGCCAGAAAGATGACAGATGTTGTCGCTCTGCCTATCAGTGTTCGGAATGCCTCTTCGTCGCTCTCGAGCCAATACTGTAGCAGCAAACCTTGATCAGTTGGCTCTCCTTCTTCCTGCGAAAACGGCAGGGTAGGTTCCATACTACTTCCCCCCACACTTTCGGAGCCGAGAAGAAACAGTGGGGACCTTGCTCACCGCTCAGCTTTGATGCTATCCCCCGGTGTGTTCTCAGTGGGCTCCATTTCCATGGACGCCTGGATACCGTGTTCCAGCAGGAACGAATGTGACAGCGTCCTCTCCTCCGTTGTGGTGTGTTCGTATATTTGCTTCATCTCACTGTAGCATTCTAGGAACTGGGGCTCTGCCTTGGCTGAGATTACCATGAACCTCACGGTCCAGGGATCAGTGGAATCGATTTCCCTTATAGCGATACTTCTCGACGCATCCTCCTTCACATAGCCTGACAATGTGGCCCTTACGTCTGCGGTCAGGTCGTGGTCCCAGATGCCGCGTGGTGATACCACTGCAAACCAGATGTAGTCTGTTTTGTATTCGGAGGTTAGGCCCATTACGCCCGGTATCCTAAAGATGCCGAGCACGCTTGACAGGTATTCTTTGAGATGATCTTTGTCTATTATCTCTCTGAGGATGTTCTCATTGGATAGCGAGGCCTCATCCTCCATCAGGATCCTTTGCATGAGCTTCAACTGGACATCCTCGGTCAACTCTGCAGTTCGGTCGTAGAACCCCTTGTCCTTCACCATCTCGTTCATCTTCTCGTAGTGGCGGTTGGAGATCTCCGCTATGGCCGCCAGAAGCTTTCGGTAGTCGGAGTTGACCTCGAACCTTCTCTCAATGCCTGAATACTCAGCCATTTTCTCCTGAACTTTTAGCAACTCCTCACTTACCTGGCGAATATCCTCATTTAATGATGCCAAGGCATGGTCTAATTTCCTTCCTTTCTCATCCCAGAGCTTCTTCTTCCCACTGGAGAGAAATGCCAACTTGACTTCCTGCAGCTCTCTGCCAGCGCGGCTTCTCTCAACTTGCTTGGATTTGCGACTGAGCTCGAGGTTATCGATGCTGGAGTTGAGTTTCGATATCTCCTCTTCCAATACCCTCCTCACTCGGCGGCAGTTGACCAGTTGAGAATCCATGCTCTTCAGCTGAGTGGTTAGGGGGGTCAACATGGAGGACAGTAGCGAGAACAAAACCACCAGCTCAGGATTTATGATTCGTTCTACCTTGGTCAGCGCTGACTGTTGGGCGTCGCTCCGCTCTCCTTTTAGGAGTTGTTTCTGCAGCCTGTCGGCCAGCTTCTTGGTCTCCAGGTAGAGCCTGAGGCTGCCGAGATAGTCTCTAATCATGGATGTAAGCTCAGCCACATCGTCGACCAACTGCACCTCCTTGGCGGTCAACTGCTGAGCGCTGGGCAGGCTGTCCCTCAGATTATCGAGAATATCATTCACCTCAGCAAGGAATTCACTATAATTCTTGGAGATGCAGCCCCCGAGGTCGATGAGCTTAGAGGCCTGATTGCGGATCATCGCCTCCACCGATCCTTCAGCTGCATCTAGGCCTATTGCCATAACCGGTCGCCCCAGTTCGTTGACCTGGCTTCTGATGGAGCCATCTACTCCCTTCAGGTGCATTATGTATTCCGTTTCCACAGAACGGTCGGCGTTGATCAGGCTGTCAACCGCTTCGTCGAAGCTATCGGCACTGTACTTACCCGTCTCGATGAGTAGCTGGCGGTAGATGTCTTTCAAGTCTTGGTAGCAGATGTCAAGAATCTTGGTGACGCCGCCAGCTTCCGTAGGATGCGTACCCCCATATACCTCTATCTTCTCCCGCCTCAGCGCCCGAACTTTTTCCAGCCGCGCCAGGTATATTTTGGTGAGCTCTATGAATTCGGTTACTGGATAGCTTATCCTGAGTGTGGATAGCACATGGAGCCATCTGCCCTCCATGTCGATATTTGAACCTATGTTGCTCAATAGGTCTGACAGATCGAAGCTGAGAGAGTTCATCAGGACATCAACAATGGCATCGTCGATGATTCGTTTGGCATCGATCAAACTGGCAGTCTTGCTATAGGCTGGCCCCAAGGGCATGACCAGAAAGGCGCTGAAGGGGTTCTGGTAGGTATTGCCAAATTGGCTCATTATCCTGGCGTTGCTTTGCTTGTCGATGACTAGGCCGTGTTCAAAGAGGGCGCCGTAGGCTGAAGTCCCTCTGGCTGGAGGGTCGTCCCCGGTGCAGGGGAGCACACACAAACCGACTATGGGCACACCGCTGCCGAGTTTCTTCCTCAAATGTCTGGTGAAGTCCAGCACCATGCCACTGCCGCTGCCACCACCCAGACCGTAGAGCACGAAAACGACGGGTTGGATTGTGGAAGTGAACAGATGTTCCTTGAAGCTGTCCATGTAGTTGTCCAACAATCTCAGATGATGATAGTTTAGACCGTATATCGCTTTGGAAAGAGCCCTTCTCCGGCCCACTCCTCCTGCCAGCGGAGGTATATCCATGGACGAGGCCAGCCAGGGTTGGTAATCTTCAGGAGTTGCAACCCCTTCACGGCTCAAGTACTCTGGATATTTGTTGATGAAATCAAACATGCTTTCCGGGGTAGGGAATTTAACCGACTTAGCGACAAGCGACATTTTGTCCGAGGGAATGCCTTCCTCTCTAAGTTGCTCCGAGAGATGCTTTGCTGAGGCCTCTAAGCTCTGAATATCATGATCCGCCACATCGATGGCCAGGCAGGATATCCGGATGCCTTCCTTCTTGAGCAGAGGAATAAGCTCCCTGCGGTTATTTATGAAGGCCTCCAGTATGTTGGCCCCTGCTCCCCCCAAACCTATGAGTTGTATAGCTGAATTATAGCCTCCGACACTAGCCATGCGCTCACCTCCCAATGATCCTCTCAAGTTGCTCCTTCACCTGATCGATGTCCCCCCCAAGCTGCTTATCGATTTTGGATATCCTGACCGAGAGCACATCCAATCTTCCGGCCTCTTCATCGACTTGCTGGCGAATGAAGCTGCTATTGGACCTTGCTCTGAGAAAAAGGCCAACGAAAAGAGTCAATATGACTGCAAGCACAACAATGCCAATCACGTAGGGCAGGGATGATTTTTGTGACACCGGTATCGGGAACCCTGCAACGGAGCTGGGTAGGGTATCGAGCAAATCCTTGGCGTTCTCGACATATCCCTTGTCGCTGAGATCCTCGGCAAGGGCTATTAACTTCGTCGCCAGTTTCGCATATGTTGGGTCGATGGTGGCGGTTTGCAGTAAGTCCTTCTTTTCAGTCAGCGTCTGCTGATACTCGTCTATTTTCTGATCTATGACCTCTACCGAGCGCTCGTCCAGTAGATTGCCGTCTGGGCCAAGGGAAAGCTCTACCAAAGAGATCTCCTTAGGAAAGTGGAGGTATTCTTCGTATTCGTCGTTGGATAGTCTTTCCGTTGTGTAATCTGAAGGTACACACCCCTCTACGGTCAACTTGGCGATGCCTTCGACAGCGTCGAACTCAATGAGCGCTAGGCCTGGTTGCCATAGCTCAGTATCTATTCCCGGATAGTCGTTCTTGAGATTCCAGTATACATCCTGTCCTTTCGCTTTCTCCATAGGGGTGGCAAGGCTCAACCTAGTGTCGGGCGGGACAACGCCGACGTTGATCTCGAACAACACTGTATAGGTGGCACCGGCCATCAGGGGACCGTCGGTCATATCACTGCCAGCGTCGTTCTTGATTTGATAGGATGATATGACCGCCAGAGACGTCTGAGCATAAGTCGTGGCTGCGCCTAATAGCATTGCCAAAACCGAGCATAGAACAAATATTGCAAGAAAGCGTTTTCGCTTCATGACCAATACTCCTTATGTTTGTAGCTCTGTTAACTGCGGATGCCGAGCTGTTGTGACTTTGCGACTTAATTATATATTGGTTGCTGCAGCGTCTGCCTCTGATTGCTTGTACCTGGAGCAACCGAGCAGCCTCAGCTGATGCCGCAGCCATACCTCATGTTCTCCCAAGCATAGCATCGCTCATAATCACTGTCAACATCCTCTTGGTTCACTGCAGATGGCCCATTCTGATCATTTGGCAGCCACGCTAGTACTATCATCGCCGGTCAACCCTTCGTTGCCAATCGGCTCTGCTTATAGGACTCTTTTTGCTGTCCAGGCTAATCAACGGTTTTTCAGGCTTGAGAGACGCGGCGCAACTGGTTCGCGAAACGTTTTTAGTCCGCAATTCGGGAAAACAAGGGACTGAAGGCATGCCCGCCGTTGCGCCACTACGTTCGATTCACAAGATCGGCAAGTATCTCTTAAGCTCATATTCAGACACGTGGGTCCGGTAGTGGTTCCACTCGATCTTCTTGTTCTGGATGAAAGCATCGAAAACGTGGTCGCCAAGGGCTTTCCGCACGACCTCACTCTTTTCGGTGAGCTGAATGGCCTCAATGAGGCTGCCTGGTAGGGTTCCCATTCCCCTTCTTTCTCTCTCCTCTTCGCTCATCTCATATACGTTCTCTTCCACAGGCTCTGGAGCTTGGTACCCTTTCTCAATCCCTTCCAGCCCGGCGGCGAGCATTACACTGAAGGCAAGGTAGGGGTTGCAGGCAGGGTCGGGTGACCTGAATTCTATCCTCGTGGCCTTTTCCTTGCCCGGCTGGTACTCCGGGACCCTGATCAGATCCGATCGGTTGCGCCGTGCCCAGGAAAGATAAACCGGCGCCTCGTAGCCGGGAACCAGCCGCTTGTAGGAATTGACCCACTGGTTGGTGACGGACGTGATTTCAGGGGCATGCTGCAGCAGCCCGGCTATATAGCACCTGGCCATCTTGGAGAGGTGATAGGGGTCTTTCTCATCAAAGAAGGCGTTCTGTTCATTTTTGAATAGCGACTGGTGTACGTGCATGCCACTGCCGTTGATGCCGAACACTGGCTTGGGCATGAAGGTAGCGTAGACCCCTTGCTTCAGGGCTATTTCTTTGACTACCAGGCGGTAGGTCATCACGTTGTCGGCCATGGTCAGCGCATCGGTGTACCTCATGTCTATCTCATGTTGGCTGGGAGCAACCTCGTGATGGGAGAACTCGACGCCGATGCCCATTTCCTGAAGGGTGAGGACTGTTTCGTTCCTCAGGTCGGAAGCTGTGTCCCGGGGGGTCATGTCGAAGTAGCCTCCGGCATCGAGCGTTTCAGTTCTCTCGGAGTTGCGGAAGTAGAAGTACTCAAGCTCGGGTCCCACGTAGAACGTGTAGCCCTTATCTGCTGCCCGCTTCAGGTTTTTTTTCAGGACGTATCTAGGGTCGCCTTCGAAAGGCTTGCCGCCTGGTCTCAGAATGTCGCAGAACATTCGAGCTACAGCGTGTTGCTCCCGTGGTCTCCACGGGAGGAGTTGAAAGGTATCGGGGTCAGGCAGAGCGACCATATCGCTCTCGTCGATCCGGGCGAACCCCTGAATGGAGGAGCCGTCAAAACCCATCCCCTGCCCAAGGGCATTTTCCAGCTCCTCCATGGTGATGGCGAAGCTCTTGAGCATGCCCAGGATGTCTGTGAACCAGAGCCTGATGAACTTTACGTCATGCTCTTTTGCCATCTTGAGGACATATTCATTGCCTTCTTGCCTGCTTTTGGTCGCCATTTCGAGCCTCCTTTTCTAATTTACTTCGAAAATAGATTCTAAACCTTTTCCAGGGTAGATTGGAGCATCGGCTCTAAGCCACCCCTAGGTAACTGGCTACTGGACAGTATACTACAGTGAACCACGGGACGGAAGTAACCAGGAGAGTCACTGAACTTCTCGGAAGGCTTGAATCGCCCTGTACGAAAGTATCAAGTAGCGGTTGCGGAAGACGCCTGGCTTGAAAGCGGCATACCCGCCGGAACGTGTATAGAAGGCTCGGACCCATCCGAAAGCTACCAGGGTGCAGACGGTCATAGTTCGTGTTTCCTTGCGGGCTCAGCCTGTCTCAGGACAATCTGGGGCGATTTCCCTAGTCCTCTGAAAGGAGACAATAGGATACATACGTTGCCTCACTTTGCTCCTCCGTCATCCCCTGCCTATCTCCAACATTTTGTCCACGGCCCCCTTTGCTTTGAGGCGAGTCTCCTCCTGAACCTTCACTTCGGGTGCCATCTCCTCTAGAGACCACAGAATTTTCTCCAGGCTGATCAGCTTCATTCTGGGACAGATCGCCTGTTCGGAAACAGGGATAAACCTTTTTCCGGGGCTTTCCTTTCTCAGCCTGTGAATTATCCCGATCTCCGTCCCCACAATTATGTCCTCTGCCTCGCTCTCCTTGACGTACCTGCACATTCCCCCTGTGCTCAGCACCTCGTCGGCAAGGCTGATCACTTCTGGGTGACATTCAGGGTGAACTATCACCTTGGCTCGCGGATATTCCTGTTTCAACCTAACGATATGCTGTGGCTGAATTCTGAGGTGCGTGGGACAGAAACCAGGCCACAGTATCATTTTCTTTCCGGTCTTGCTCCCAATATAGTGACCCAGGTATTGGTCAGGCACGAATAGAATCTCATTGGCACCGTCCAGGCTTCCTATCACCTTGACCGCGTTGGCAGATGTACAGCAGACGTCTGATTCTGCCTTCACCTCCGCTGAGGAGTTTATGTAGCAGACTACGGTGGCACCCGGTAGTTCCTGCTTCTTTTGTCGCAACCCTTCGGCGGTGACCATGTCGGCCATAGGGCAGCCGGCATGGGCATCGGGCAGCAGAACCACTTTGTCCGGGCACAGTATGGAGGCTGTTTCCGCCATGAAATGAACTCCACAAAAGACGATTACATCGGCATCGGTCCTGGCAGCGTTTTGGCTTAGCTCCAGGGAATCACCGACGAAATCCGCTATATCTTGAACATCACCCAGTTGGTAGTTGTGGGCGAGAATGACGGCGTTTCTTACCTGCTTCAGTTTCAGAATCCTTTGTACCAAAGGCGATTCTCTAATGGTAACCACAACTCAACCCTTTCTGCTCCCTAAGCTCATCTCGAGCCTTCACCACTCCACCACGAATTACCCTGGCGAACACCCCTTCTTTCGGCATTATGCACTTGCCTACCTGACGAAAGATAGCGCATCCAGTATGGCACTCTTTACCAATCTGGGTAACCTCCAGGACAGCATCTTGCCCGATGGACAGGCGCGTGCCGATAGGTAGCGAGGCCAGGTCAACACCTTCGGTGGTCAGGTTTTCGGCAAAATCGCCGGGCCCTACATCGAAACCCGCTCCTCGCATCTTGTTAATGCTCTCAATGGTCAGCAGGCTTACCTGACGATGAGTGCAGCAATCGGCATGAGCGTCGCCGACGAGACCAAACTCCTCCTCAAGCAACCCTTCCATCACTGATTCTTTCTTGGTCCCCTTCTCTTCACTTTTACAAACAGCAAGAATCTTGGCCAAGATGTCACCTCGTTGTTCGTTCTATTGTGCCGCCACCCAGAACCACGTCCCTATGGTAGAAGACTATCGCCTGCCCCGGGGTGATCGCCATCTGAGGCTCCTTGAACTTGACGCGCACCTCGCTCTTGCCCAGGGGAGCTATCACCGCTTCAGTCTCCTTGTGATTGTACCTTATCTTTGCCTTTACCTGGGTAGGGTGCCTTAGCCCTTGTATCGCTATCCAGTTTAGCTGAGCGCATACAAGCTCGTCTCCATACACCTCCTCTTTTGTTCCGACGACGACAGCATTTCTTTCCTGGTCAATACTGGTAACATAGAGAGCCTCGCTCATCGCTATGCCCAGCCCTTTGCGTTGGCCAATGGTATAAAACGGGATTCCTCGGTGCTCACCCAGGACGTTCCCCTGCCTGTCAAGAACGGGACCCGGCCGTGCGGCTGCCCCCAGGAGCGAGGAATAACCTCCTGCGATAAAATCCTGACTCTCAGGCCTATCATCCATGCCGAGGTCAAAATCGGAAGCCAGCCTTCTTACCTCTTTCTTGGTGTGGTTGCCCAGGGGGAAAAGGCAGCGGCTCAGTTGTGCCTGGGACAAAGAGAAGAGGAAGTAAGACTGATCCTTGGTTTCGTCACTGGCCTTTTTGAGTAGATAGCGGCGCTTGCTTTGGTTCCATTCTACCTGAGCATAGTGGCCTGTAGCGACATAATCAAAGCCGATCCCAGCTTGTGAGGCCTTTTCGACCAGGCTATCCAGCTTAACCCTGCGATTACATCGGATGCAAGGATTGGGCGTTCTTCCGGACAGATACTCCCGGAGAACGTAGTCCAGGACCTCGGCTTTGTATTCTCGTCTGAGGTCAAAAACGTGGAAGGGAATCTCTAAGGCCTGGGCGACCTTGCGGGCACCCTCTATATCCTCCTCATCTGGCCCGTAGCAGCAGCCGCGAGATTCTTGTCCACGGAGAGGTTCCCCATCCCATATCCTCATGGTCACCCCGACGACCTCATAACCCTCCTCTTTGAGAAGGGCAGCAGCGACCGATGAATCCACCCCACCGCTCATAGCTACCATTACTCGAGCCATAGTTCTCAGCTTTCTCCGAGGTCCCCTGTTTCTAGCGCAGCCGCCGAGGTTCCTCCCGCCAAATCCTTTATGCTAAGAGTTGGTGCCCTATCTTACAATTCATCCCGCAGGGAACGACTCCAAATGAGGCGAGCCCCCCTTGCCTCAAGTGGCACCACGTGAATTGCGGACGAAGTCTCGTGCATGAAGGGCGGCTCCCAAAGCAGCGGTGATCTGGGGGTCAGGCTTCATAACCACAGCCTTGATTCCCAGCTCCCTTTCCAGTCTCTTCACCACGCCAATGTTCCTGGCGACGCCACCAGTGATGACAAAGTCTTCTCTTACTCCTATACGTTGGACCAGGAGAGCTGCCTGGTGGGCCAACGCTGCACAATAAGCTGCCAGAATCTCTGCTTTCGACCATCCGTTGCGCAGCAGCCCGCTAGCCTGAGATTTAGCAAGAACAGCACAGACAACACCCAGTGCCCCGCTCAACGGTGATGCGCCGCCTTGGGCCAGTATTTCTTCGCCTATTTCCTCTAGCATTTCGTCGCGTATCCTCTCCCGCTCATCGAAAGGCACGGATAGCCGTTCTGCCAGAACTTCTTCGTCAACACTAAGTGACATTGCGCCAACTTCTTCAATAGGTATAGCCAGGACGTCAGCCACTGCCTCTATGCCTCGACCCTGGGCTGCACCGCACGCGTTGCAGCGATTCTCTCGGCAATAAGCTGGCGGACAGGCATTGGTCAGGAATGATGCTACCGATCCTGTCTCTTTGCAATCGATAGCCACGCAATCACGTCCACCCATTGCCAGCACAGTTCTTGGTGAAGGCCCAATACTGTGGTTAGCCCCCTTAGCATGACAGGCAATCTCACTCACTGATCTTTCCGCCATGGGGATGTTCGTTCCCCCGCAACCGGTTCTCACAATATAGTGTATATCATTCCTTTTCATACCCGTTCCGTCTAGCGCCGCATCCAGCGCTTGCTGGGCGCTGTCGGGGTTATCTGCTCCGTTCCACAGGCTGCTATAAGCGATAATCTCACCGTTGGTGATAATCACTGCCTGGGAGGTCGTTGAGCCAACATCTATTCCGGCAGTGACCACATCCGCCTGCTGCCAGTTCTGGTCAACGGCGTGCCAAGCGTATTCTCGCCCCCTAAAATACTCTATGCTCATGTAGTTGCCTCCAGAGGGTCGTATTTGGCAAGAGCATTATAGAAAGCCTTCCAAAAAGGATCGACTACGGGGTGCTCAAGCCTCTGCTCGTTTCCCTCCTTTAGCAAAATCATCCCGTCCTCAGGATTTATCAGTTCACCAACAATTGAGGAGGTGATTCCTTTTCGGGACAAAGCCTCCACTATCTCCCGGGCTTTATGCTCTCGGCAAGCGATGATTAATGTCCCCTCGCTGATGGAGGCATAAGGATCGATGCCGAAATATCGACATATTTCGGTTACACAGTCATCGACTACAATCCGTTCTTTCTCCACCCTCACCCCTAAATCAGCGGCCTGAGCAATCTCATATAGGCCGCCCCATATTCCGCATTCAGTGGCGTCGTGCATGGCACTAACCCCATTCTCTCTCACCCCCACGCCTACCGCGGTCATCGCATCCTCCACCACCGACATCTTATAGAATATTTCCTGCGCTTGTTGACTAAAGCTAAGCCCAAACTCCCTCTCTATGAGTTTAGGGAACATGGCGGCAAAGATGCCCGTCGCCTCAATGGCTGGCCCCTTGGTGATTATTATCTGGTCGCCGGCCCGTGCCAGCTTTGGGGTAACATATTCATCTTTCTCCCCCACGCTGATCACTGTGGCTCCACCTACCATGGGGTAATGGCAGTTTTCATATCTGGCGGTATGGCCACAAACGATTGAGATTCCCAGTTTCAGGCATTCTCTATGCATGGTATCCCAGACTATCTCAAGCTGCTCTTTGGTCATTTCCATCGGTAGATTCAAATCTATAGACAAAAACTTGGGACTCAGGCCGCTCGTCACGGCATCGGAGGCCAGGATGTGGATGGCAAACCAGGCTGCCCTCTTCCAGCCATATTCAGGCACAATAAATACCGGGTCTGTGGTCAGCGCCACCGCCTTGTCTCCAATTTCTACTATCCCCACATCAACGCCGTGCTGCGGGCCCACAATCACGCTTTTACTCGTGGCGCCCAAGCGTGGAAATATCAATTCATTGAAGATTTCGGGGGAGATTTTGCCAATCTCAGGAAGATCGTTCATTTTCCAATCCATTCTTTTCGGGGTTGTTCAAGTAGTCCTTGATGGCCGATCTGAGGGCCTCCTCGGCCAAAACTGAGCAGTGCATCTTAATCGGTGGCAGCCCGTCCAAGGCTTCGGCCACCGCCCGATTTGAGATCTTTAACGCCTGTTCTATGGTCTTTCCTTTTACCATCTCAGTGACCATACTGCTGGTGGCAATGGCTGCGCCACAGCCAAAGGTCTTGAATTTAGCATCCGTGATAACGCTATGCTCCACCCTGATGTAGAGCTCCATTATGTCGCCGCAAACGGGGTTCCCCACATGACCAGTGCCATCAGGATTTTCGATCTCCCCTACGTTCCTGGGATTCTTGAAGTGTTCCATCACCTTCTCACTATAGCGTGACCATGTGTTAGTAGCCATTTTCACCCACCTTCTATGCCCTACTTTTCAATAGGGGAGACATGAACCTCAGTTTAGCCACGATAGGGGGCAATACCTCTAAAACGCGCCCTATTTGCTCCTCGGTGGTTTCTCTCCCCAAAGTAAATCGCAGCGAGCCGTGAGCCTGCTCATGCGACAATCCCAGCGCCAGCAAGACATGCGATGGTGCAAGGCTGCTGGAGCTACAGGCCGAGCCGGTGGAGGCAGCGATGCCCTCCGCATCCAGGTTAAGGAGCATCGATTCCCCTTCAACATATTGAACGCTCACATTGACGTTGTTGGGTAACCTTTTACTGGGATGGCCATTTAGTTGAACGCTGTCGATCCTCTCCAGCAGACCCTCAATCAATTCGTCACGAAGAAGGGTCAGGCGTTCCGCCTCTGCGCCCATCTCTTCTTGGGCGATCTGCACCGCCTTGCCAAAGCCCACGATGCCGGGGACGTTTTCGGTGCTTGCCCGGCGCCTCCGTTCTTGTTCCCCACCGTGCATAAAAGGGGCTACCTTGGTGCCCTTTCTGACATAGAGGGCACCGACCCCTTTCGGCCCATAAAGCTTGTGCGCTGAAATTGCTAACAGGTCCACGCCGAGTTCATTCACGTTTACTGGAATGTGCCCTACCGTCTGTACCGCATCGGTGTGGAAATATACCCCCCTCTCTTTGGCAATTCTGCCTATCTCTGCTATCGGCTCTATGGTGCCCATTTCGTTGTTGGCGTGCATGACCGATATCAGGATCGTCTTTTCACTGACCGCCTTTCTCACATCCTGCGGGTCCACCGTGCCATACTGATCCAGCGGAAGGTAGGTTACCTGGAATCCCCTTCGCTCCAGGAACTTCAAGGGCTCCATCACCGCGTGGTGCTCGATGGAACTGCTAATGATGTGGTTGCCCCTATGCTCATTGGCATAAGCTACGCCTTTTATGGCGAAGTTATCTGCCTCTGTCCCACCGCTGGTAAAGACGATCTCATCGTTCTTGGCCCCGATGAGGGCAGCGATTGTTTCACGTGCCTCCTCTACTGCCCCCTTTGCTTCTTGTCCGAAGGAGTGGATGCTCGAGGGATTGCCAAAGGTCTCATTCAAATATGGCAGCATCGCTGTCACCACCTCAGGGTGTGTGGGCGTGGTGGCAGCATAGTCAAGGTATACCCGTTTCATTCTTAACCCTCCACAACGTCGCCAACAACCGGGTCAACCCTTACCCCTTTGCTGGTAACCCAGGCTATACCCTGCTCGATGTCTTTCTCTTCCCCTTCCAGTTCCAATATTACCCATCCTCTATTCTCCGTGACGTCAGCCCGGCGGATGTTGGTCACTATCTTAAACTGCTGGCCCAGGCTGTAGATGATAGGTTCTCTAATCAGTTCCTGCGGGAAGGTAAACATTACCTGTGTCTTGGCCATCCTATCCTCCCTGTTTCTTACTGGATAAGCACAGCAATGGGCGAAACCTCAG